>Ga0268277_1000188_pt1 | contig 51224 bp, 59 predicted proteins | sample saktaG_5_FD_190132 | JGI IMG/M metagenome (GOLD analysis project Ga0268277, IMG submission 190132) | Saline water microbial communities from Sakinaw Lake, British Columbia, Canada - sak_2010_1_5_50m | ecosystem: Environmental > Aquatic > Non-marine Saline and Alkaline > Saline ... | reverse complement strand
CGCGGAAGTTTGGTTCGCATTTCCCACAGCACTTCCATTATTCCCATATCCAGAAATATCATAAACCTTAGCACCAGCAGTTCCAACTGATTGATTAGTATCATCCATTCTCCACCATCCAACCAACGAACTACCTAAATTAGTAAAAGCATAAACATCCCCGCTCTCACTAATTGAAGCATTTATTGAAAACGAAGCATTATTAGTATAAGTATTATTATCCGGAGTTACATAACTTATCCCGGGATAAATACTATCAGCATAAATATTAACACTCGCACTTCCAATATTTCCATTAGTATCATTAACATATAAAATAATAACAGAACTCCCCTGAGAAACATTTATAGTAGTATTCAAACAACTACTAATTGTATTGTTACTAGCTCCTGAATTATTACTATACCAACAAGCACTTATTCCATTCACATCACTATAAGTATAATTAAGAGGAACATTATTTGTATAATTAAAATTAGAATTATTCACAGGATAAACAATAGAAACAATTGGAAGAATAGTATCGCTTGTTGTCAAATTCCCCGCAGTGCTATTCGTAACAGCAGTGAACAAAGGCGAATAGAAACTATACCCATCAGAAACCAACTTAACCTCAGGCAAGATATTTGTAGTAGCAGATGATATCCCAAAAATATTCAAACTTAAATTCTTATTTGCATTAACATCACTCAAATTCTGCCAATCCGCATAAACATAATTTGCCCTTCCCTTAACATACAATTCCTTAATCTCCTCAGAAGATAAAGAACGATTGAATATCATTACTTCATCTATTGAGCCGTTGAATAATAAGTCAGTTGAGCCAGTTAAACCCGTCCTGGTTCCAATCATAAGGGATAAAAAACCAGTAGTAGAATTAAGAGCAACCATAGAAACCACGCTACCGCAAACACCATTAACACAACCGAAAAATCCTGTCCCAGAGGAATTAATAACAATCACAACATGATTCCAGCTTCCAATAGTAATACTTTTGCCAGAATTTAAAATGTTTGCAGAGCCATCTATCATACCCAAGGCCGTTCCCGTGTTAAGAAAAATATTATAACCATTATTACCTGAATTGTCTCTTTTAGACAGAACATATCTGTTTAAACCAGGAAGTTGATTTTTTACCCAGGCAGTCATTGTCATCGAAGAAGTAATATTTAAGCTACTGTCATTTCCAACATTAACATAATCCCCACTCCCATCAAAACTCGCAGACTGATTCCAAACCCCCGCTAAATTCAGATTAGTTTGTCCAGCCGCACTCCCATTATTTACCCCAAGCTCATCATTATAATCAGAATCAAAATTCCAATATCCAACCAACCCATTATTCCCATTCAAATCACTCGTATTATATCCAAGCGAAACATCCCACGCCCCAACACGGGAAGAAACATTACTCCCCACATTCCTCTCATAATTCTGATAAGTCAAATTAACACTATCATGCCCAGAAGTAACATTAAATTGCTGAACATTAATTGCCCCAGAAGAAACAAATCGAGCACTTTGATTATTATAAATAGCCGCAATCTGAGTTGAATTTAAAGAAGTATTAAAAACCATTACTTCATCGAGGGAGCCGTTTGGATTAACTGTTAAAACATTTGCAAAACTTCCAATTTGGAAACTGGCAGTCCCACTAAGGTTCTGAGTCTCCCATCCAGTACCAACCCAGCTAGTTTCATTTCTAAGCACCCCATTTAAATAGAAAGAAGAATTACCATCTCTATCCACGCTAACAGCAACATGCGTCCAGGTATTTAGAGTTACATTTACATTCGCAGGAGTGCCCATACTTCTTTCACTAGTAGAGTTCAGTAAATGAAAATAAAGTCTCTGGCTAGAAATCTGAAATAGCCACCCATTTGAATATCCTCCACCTCTCTTTGAAACGATATACTGGCTGACAGGTGTAGCAGCAAGTTTAACCCATGCAGAAACAGCCCAGTCCTTTGTTCCTATATCCAAGCTATTCACATTCCCTATGTTAACATAATCCCCACTTCCATCCAACTGCAAACAATCCCCATACAAACAATTACTTGAATTAGTCACAGCTTGCCCCTGAGAAACACCATCATTATTATTCCCAGTAAAATCATAACTCGGTTTTGTAAATGTCCATGTTCCAATATTCCCATTTCCAGAATTATCAGAAGCAATTATCCCCGAACTTTCATTCAATCTCCATTCCCCAACCAATCCAGTTGTATTCAAATCAGCTTGATTAATCCCAGAACTTTCATTATTATATAGATTAGTAATCTCTGTTGCTGTTAAACTTCTATTCCATATTTTTACTTCATCAATTGAGCCGTTGAAAAAATTAGTATTCTTGCCATAATAAGTTCCAATTAAACTTAAAAGATTCACAACTCCTAAAGAAGCAACAGGGTCATTATCAACTAAGCTTCCATTTAAATATAGATTTGTATGCGTTCCATTATAAACTCCCATAACATGAATCCACTGGTTTGCATTATGTGTTTTTGTACAAGACTGAACTGCATTATACCAAAAACAAAGTTGACCACTTCCTTTGTATAACAAAAGTCCACTCGCACCAGAATTACTTCTCAAACCAAAGATATACGCACTAGATGTCTTGTCAGTCATATAGGCCCATGCAGAAAGAGTAGCATATGTCCAATTGTTATTAATACTCCCCATATTCACATAATCCCCACTACCATCAAAACCCCCACTATTCCCCACTTTCCCAGCAGTCCACAAATCATTAGGTATCTTATCAGCGTCAAAGTTCCAATTATCAGCGTCAAAGTTCCAATAACCAACTAAAGAATCATAAGGTGCCACATTAGATACTGTCAAATGCGAATATCCATTATCAACAGTTATATTACTTGAAATAGAATTTGAAGAATTAATAACAACTGAATATGTTTGAACAGACAAATGAGGAACAATCCACTCAATATAATCGATATAACCATCTTCATCTAAATCATAAGCATCATATGGAACCTCAACATCAATAGAATAAATATTACTACTTGTATTATTCTCATTTTCTCCTAAACTATTATCTAAGCTATTATTAATTTCTAAATCAGACACAACATTTCCAGTTATTAATCCAACACTTGAATTAATCTCAATTACTTCAGAATTATTAACTATCACTTCACTTTGATTATTAACAACTTCAGACTCATTAATAACTGTTATATTTTCATTAATAATAGTTTCATTTATTTCCAAAGATAAATTCCCATTATTTTCTTGTTCTGGAATATTTTCAATAGAATTATTCTCTTCAATCCTCGTTTCATTCTTAATTAATACTTCACTTTCATTTGCTAAATTCTTCTGTAAAGAAACATTCTCAACAACATATCCATATCTAACAGCATCTTCATAACTAGCATGCCAGATTAATTTTATTTGTGAAGAATTAACCGAGATGGCCCCATAAATCTCATTATCAATTAAAGTATAAGCCAAAATATCTGTATAATTGTACTTCTCATCAGCAGACACAACAACTTGTTTTCCTCCAGTAATATTAGTTTCATTAGCAATCGGAGCAGGAGTTTCATACTCAATTGCGATATCATCATTTGTCTGTTCTGCAATTCCACTAACATTAATAATTTTATTTTCATTATTTTCACTAATCTCATTTTCTAATTCATCTTCAGAAATAACATTCCCAGAAATCCTTAAATTTGCAATCCAATCTCTTAATTTTGTTAATAACCCCCTATCATTTTTTATCTCTAAAGTAACTTGTCCAGTCATTAAACTTTTTCTGTCTGCCTTATCAACCGACTTGCTATAATCCTCAAGATTACTCAAAGCAACATCAACTTCCTCCCCTGTTTTAACACTTATATTTTCAGCTTCCTTAGGCAATTTAACATTCAAATCATCTTCTGATTTATCAATAATTTTAATCCACTTAACAGGCTTTCCAATAACTGCCTTATATTGAAATGTCTTATTTTGAGTGTTATTTACAATTAAACTGATATTAGTTTCATTCAAAAGAGTTTCATTCAATTTAGTCAAATTTTCAACAAAAATATCCTGAATAACATTAGCAATAATTACATCTTCATAAACTAATTCTATATTCAACTCTCCATCAACAGCGGGAATTCCAAACCCAGATAAATCAATATCAACTTTTCCCGAAGATGAATTCCCATTTACAGAATAATTAGTTTCAACAATGGCACTGTCATTTTCAATATTTAAATTTAAAACATTTTCAGATAAATCACCATAGTCAGAATAAACAGACTTAGACTTAATCTCCGCATTTTTCCCATCAAGAACATAAACAAAAGAATTATCTTTTGAAACAATTCCTAAAAATTCGCTTATTTCATTAGAAATACTTTCTCCTGTTATTCCTGCATCTTGAAAAGATTCAGGCTCTTTAACAGCAGGAGCTTCTTCAACAGCAGATTCAAGCTCTTCAACAGCAGGAGCTTCTTCAACAGCAGGTACCTCAATAGATTGCTCTTCTTCGGAATTATTAACCATTATTTCAATGTCCTCTACAGAATCATTAATCCCTGAAATAGTCTGATTATCTAAAGTAGTTTCATCACTACCTTCATTTAAAGACTCATTTAAACCAACATCATCAGAAACATCACTTCCTCCATCCACTCCAGAAATATTGATAACATTGCCAATACTTGAAACATTGCTAACTTCAGAATCATTATAAGAAGTCAAAAGTAAAGTAAAATAAATATCCGGATAAGTCTTATCAAAAAAACCATAACCCAAACCACTACCATTTAAATCGGAACCCTGAGCATAATAATCACCATAACCCGAATCAAGAAACTCAGATATCGAAACCTCCTTAAAGAAATCACCTTGCCTTATCACCAGCTTTGTCCCTTCCGGAAGTAATTCTCCTTTTTCCAAACTTAAACTCAAAATGCCGGAAATATTCTCACCAGAAAGATAATTACTTTTCAAATCTAGTGTTGCATGCCCCGTAAAATTAAAGTAAATCAACCCAAAAACTCCAAAAATTAAAACAAACGCGACAACAGCGACCAACCCAATTTTCTTTATATTAGAAAAAGGACTAGAAGGAGATTTTTCCTCTTTTACTCTACAGTAATCTGGAGCTTTAATATACCTTTTTTTAACCTGCCCGGTCTTCTTATCCCTATAACTTTCATAGTAATAAGGACCGTATAATTTACCACCCACCTTTATATATTTTTCATGCACCATTAGAACAAGAATGTAGAGTAAAAAAGCTTTATAAATGTTTTTCTTGCTTTTTTATCGAGGGTATTTATTAACAAATCTATTAAAAACAATAAAAATTAAATAGATAAAACTTATATACTCCAAAGTATATATTCAAAAATGAATAAACAAAGTATCGCAAGAAAAAATATCCTTAAGAAAAGCGTAGAACTTTCAGGGAAATCAGTAAAAGGTTATGATTTTAATAATGGAGCTAATCTTAATGAAATCTTAAAATCTTTTGAAACAACCGGAGCTCAAGCAACAAATCTCGCAAAAGCAATTGAAATAATCAAAAAAATGAGGAAAGAAAAAGCTTTCATTTACTTAGGATACACCTCTAATATGGTAACAACAGGAATAAGAGAGATAATAAGATATTTAACAGAGCACAAATTAATAGATTATCTTGTCACAACAGCCGGGGGAATAGAAGAAGATATTGTTAAGTGTCTCGGAGACTTCAAACTGGGTAAATTTGATGCAGATGGAGGCGATTTAAGAGACAAGGGTATAAACAGAGCAGGAAACATCTTCATTCCGAACTCTAGGTATTGCAAATTTGAAGATTTTTTAATTCCCTTATTAAAAAAGCATAAAAATCAGATAAAATCACCTTCAGACATTATAAAACTACTTGGAAAAGAGATAAACAACAAAGAATCAATATACTACTGGGCTCAAAAGAACAATATTCCAGTACACTGCCCAGCTATTATGGATGGTTCCTTGGGCGATATGATCTACTTTTTTAAGAATTCCAACCCCGATTTTACACTAGACTTAATAAAAGATACAGAAGAACTTAACAACTCAACCATAGGCTTAGAAAAGACAGGAATGATCATCCTGGGAGGCGGAGTAGTAAAACACTCAATCTGCAACGCAAATATGTACCGAAATGGAGCGGATTATGCAGTTTATATCAATACAGCCCAAGAATTTGATGGTTCCGATTCAGGTGCTCGTCCAGAAGAAGCAGTATCCTGGGGTAAAATATCAAAAACAGCAGAATCTGTAAAGGTTCATGGAGACGCAACAATCATCTTCCCTTTAGTCGTAGCTGGGTGTTTCGCTCTAGACAAATAGTCCTCTTTCTGATTAAACCTCTATCAAACCCAAACTAAGGGTTATCTCCCATCCCGAACAGCTACTAAACCACATCAAATTCACTGCCCCAAGCAATACTAAAAAGCATAAAAGTATCAAGATTAAGCCATAACCTTCAGAACTTCCCGAACTCTAATCTCAGAAATTCTCCCTTGAATCTTAAATCTTCTTAATGCTTCGCAATTAATATCCTTTTTCATATTAACTCTCTCTACAGCTTCATCCGCCCGACCCATCAACTCAAGTCTCCTAAAAAGATCTCTTGCTTCTTTAATCTTATCCATTTTTTCTCCCATTTAGTTTAAACTTTTATCCCCTTTTTCTCAAGAAAGTCAATCACAGCTCGGTCAATAAAATTTCTCTTAGAGGGAAAATCAGATTTATTTTTCTTGGAACTATTAATAAAAACATCAATCTCATCAATAAGCCACCTGCTTATCTTCACTGTCGTCTCCTCATTAGTTACCATCAGTATATTGAACTAAATTTGTTCAGCGCGACAGCGAAAAAAGAGCGATGTCGCGCAAGAATCATAAGCATACAAAATGCCAAATGTAAATTTAGTTTTAGTTACCATTAGTATACGATTAGTAACTGAATATTTAAATGTTTTCCTTATTTTTTGAACATAAAACGCCACAACCGCCGTGACCGAACATGTGTGTCTTTGAGGTGTGGATAAATCATTAATATCTTTTTATAACACTTTCTAAGAAATCATAACTTTTTCTCGTCTGCTCCAGCATAAATTGATAATATTTTTTAGGCATACCATCATTAGCTTTCGCTAAAGAATTAAAGTAAGATTCCTTGTTTTCTTTATAGACAATTATTGGCTGATACCCCTTACTCATTAAAATTTTATTCATAATTAACCTTCCCGTCCTCCCATTTCCATCTAAAAAAGGATGAATGCCCTCATATCGTTTATGAAATTCAAAGGCAAGGATTAAAGGGTGAATTTTATTTTTATTTTCTCTATACCATTTTAATAATGTCACTAACTCAGATTCAACATTTTCAGGAGCAGTTGTTATTGAATTGCCTATGACATTTTGGACTTTCTTAAAACCCTTAGGATAAGAAACTCCTTTTTGCATTTCTAAATCTTTTGTTAGAACATGATAAAGTTTTTTTATGGAGGTAATATTAAACTTAAATAATCTTTTCAAGTAATTGAATGCCTCAATAGAGTTCTTTACTTCCTTAATCTCATTTTTGTCTGAATATTTAGTGTCCCCCTTATCAATAATTTCACGAACAGCATGAGGCGGTATTTTGGATCCTTCAATATTATTTGAATTAAAAATGAATTCTTTTGCAAATTCTATGTCCACCATTTCTTGACAATTCTTAGCATCAATTAAGTTATTTAATTTAATAGAGGACAATTCTATATTCTCTGGTAATTTTTCATTATGAGAAATCTTGGAAATAATTTGGCTTAGATATTTTTTTCTAAAATCAAATTCTTCTTTTGTTATTGATTCTATATTATCCAATAGGAACTTTTCTTTATTGAGAGTTGGCGACTGTACTCCCATGCTTTTCTTAACAACATAGGGTTTTCCCATAAAAACTATCTTCTTTACAAAAGATGCATAGTTATTACTTTTTGTCTTTTTAATTTCTATATGACTCATGATTATAATAGGCCTTACCTATTTAAAAACCTTACTATTTGGGCAGGAAACAATATTAAGGTTATCGAGGGAATTATGTATTTTTATGACCTTTTTGGCACGAGAATATGATAAAACCAGAACCTTTTTGGCAAGAATTTTGATCAAAAAGCAAATGTAGACAAGTTTGTAGACAAAATATTAATTGTAGACAAAGTCCGCCCATTAAACCCAAAAAAAATCACCACTCAATCTTCTCAAAATTCTTCCTAACATACAAAATATCATCTTTTAAGAGATAAAACTCCAAGCTCATATCAAGATTATGTTCAAAATATCTAACCTGCCCATCCTCATCAGTCTTTGGATCAAATATCTCCATAACCATCTCAGGAACCTTCCCGCCTTTCCCATCGTTATGCTCCATTAGAATACCATGAAAATCAATTTCCCACGCTCTTCCATCAATCTTTACTTTCTCTCCCCTCTTAAGCTGCTTAATAGGCTTAGAGGCTTTAATTTCAACCATGAAACAGAAGAACAATTAAGATTTATAAACATTTCTTATCCCCTATCTAAGTAACCGTGAAGAAATGATTATAATAACAACTCCTAAAACAGTAATAACCAATGAAGAGAAAAAATTAATTAAATTCGCCCCCGCAAAAATAGAAATTTTCACAACCCACTCACGAGTAAGCTCAAAAATAAAATTTCTCCATGCAAAGGCAATAATAAAACCTACTGCCGCAGCAATTGCAAACCTTATTTGCCTTTTCAACTCCTCTTTAAATTTCTTTTTCATGTTTCATTAACCCGCTAATCAATAGCTTTTTCCAACATAAGCCCAATAATCACAATCCTTCCCACAAAGAACGCATTTTGCCTTTTTCCTAGGCTGATTTTCAGGAATGTTCAAAACTTTACCCCCGCCACTCTTAAATTTCAAATCATCTTCACATTCTCTTGACTTGCATAATGGAGCTAAACATATCTTCTTATTTTCAATCCCTTTCTTCATCTCGCCTAAAGTTTCTGTTTCAATAATATTATCATATAAAAGTTTCTTAGCTTTATTAAACAAGTTTTCCTGAATTTCATCCAATGTCTCTTTAACAACTTTTGAAACATCCTTCATTTTAACTTCTTTCTTCTCCCCATTATCTCGCCTTACCAAAATAACTTGTTTATTCTCAATATCTTTAGGTCCAATTTCAACCCTTATCGGTATCCCTTTAAGTTCCCACTCATTAAACTTAAAACCCGGCTGATACTCAGTTCTGTCGTCTATAAAACACCCAAACTTCTTCAATTCAGCTTCAAGTTCATGCACTTTCTCCAAAACTTTCTCTTCCTTTCCTTTAATTAAGATAGGCACAATAACGATACAATTTTGAGCCATCTTTGGAGGAATAATCAAACCTTTAGAATCAGAATGAACTGCAAACATAACACCCAACATTCTTGTTGAAATTGCCCAGGTATTTTGCCATGCATACTCCTCCTTTCCTTCTTTATTCAAAAATTTAATGTCATAAGCCTTCGCAAACTTTTGTCCATCATGATGAAAAGCTGGACCCTGAATAGCTTTCCCATTAGGCATATAATATTCAAGAGATTTAGAATATACCGCACCTGCAAACTTCTCTTTATCTGACTTTTTCCCCACCAAACCAGGCAAAGCCATAAAATTCTCACAAACATCCTTATACATTCCGAGTATCTTCTTCCCTTCTTCTTCTGCTTCTTTTTGATTAGAAAAAACTGTATGTCCCTCATTAAATAAAAATTCTCTAGTCCTCAAAAAAGGAGTAGGGTGCTTAAACTCCCATCTTACAACATTACACCATTGATTATATTTTAAAGGCAAATCCCTCCATGAACGAATCCATTTTGAATAAGAATCATACATTATTGCCTCAGAAGTTGGACGAATAGCCAACCTTTCATTTAACTTAGTATTCCCAGTATGAGTAACCCATGCAACTTCAGGAGTAAATCCCTCAACATGTTCCTGCTCTTTCATAAGTAAAGATTCTGGAATAAATAAAGGAAAACAAACATTCTGCACTTTCATTTTTTTCAATCTCTCATCCACTAAATCACGAATCTTCTCCCACATAGAATAAGAAGATGGCTTAAGCACCATACACCCTGAAACCTTGGTGTAATCCGCTAAATCCGCCTTAATCATCAATTGAGTAAACCACTCAGAAAACTCATCCTTATCCGCACTAATTCCCAACTCATGTTTCTCTGGCTTCTCTTCTTTTTTCTTCATCTAATAATTATATTTCCAATATTTAAAAAGTCTCGCATGCAAAAACTATCGCAGGGTTCAACGGACCTGGAAGGAATTGACCCTTCCGATAATCAGCAATTAAACTAAACATCTGAATCATCGCCGAGGTTCACTATGAGCCTACGAGGAGTTGAACCTCGATCAACAGGGCCGAAACCTGTCGTTCTATCCATTAAACTATAGGCCCACAAAATAGTTAAGAAAGATCTATTTTTAAGTTTATTTAATATTCACATCAATCTTACCATAAAAATATTCATAAATAGGGGCCCATAAAAGACCAAAAGCAAAAGCAAAAAAATATTCTTCAATAGGAACATTAAGAAAAACTATTCCGCTGATGTTATTAAAATTAAAAAAAGAATTAAGTAAATTAGGAGTTAAAAAGGTAAATAATATGGCCGCTAATAAAACATGTATTAACATAAATGAAAGACCTCCAATGATAGAATGTTTAATCAAATCTTTTCTATCAACCCACAAACAAATTGCACCCATAAAACTAGAAATAATCAGCGGATAAATTAAATTCGGTTTAAAGAAAAACCATATAAGAATGAGAGTTACTAAAGATACTCCTAACGCCTTATAGTGGGGTCTACGAATTCTTTTTCTTTTAATCTTTTTTCTAAAAATAAACTCATAAGAAAAAACGGCTAAGCCTCCCCCAAAAAAGCAAAACATCAAATCCTCAATACAGATACCTCCAGTGAGTCTAGCCAAATTAAAAAGAGTATCAGGATTATAATAAGAAGGAACAATGGATTCTCAAATATAAAAATAAATAGAAAGAAATCTCCACAAAGTAAAAGTTCCAACAATAAAAAACAAATAACTTACTCCTGTCCAAATTGCTGGTTTTCTCAGGTCCTTTCTAATATAAAAAGCAAGACTCCAAATAACCGCGGCAAAAATAACTGCAATTAAATACCAATACATATTTTCACCTCATAAACTAAGTAAATCACAATTTAAAAACCTTGAGAATTCCGATTATTTCTTAGAAGAATTTTTCTTACCCTTTTTATATCGTCTATAGACAACATAAGCTATAACAAGGATAACAATAACCAAAACATAAGTTGTAGTATTACTCTTCGAAACACCACTTTCAGAAGCACTTAGAATAACCAACTCAAGATTAATATCTTGGCTATAATCCGTATTTAACGAATCCTTATAAGTAATGCTTAATGGTATGTTAATAGAATCCATCTTGTTATTAAGTTTTATCTTAAAGTCAGCAGATTCAAAATCATCAGAATCCAAATCACCCAGATACTGCTCCGCACTTGAAATTATCTGGTAATCCTTTGAGTTTTGTAATTTAACTGTCAAAAATTTAACATCAGCAATGTCATTATTAATAAATTTAACGGTAACATCGCCTAAGCTATTTCCCTTATATAATGTAGTACTATCAACCACTGCAAAAATCTTAGGAACACTCTTCACAATAACCCCAAAAGTATTATTATCCTGCCTTTCATCCCCAATAGAATTTAGATAATCCATTGACAAGGACGCCTCATAAACTCCCTCAGCCATCGATGGCGAAACAATAACCTTATACACTAAGTCAGCTTCCTCCCCCGCAGCAAGTTTTGAAATCTTTACTTCATCAACACCATTTAAGGGAAAAATTCCTGAAGGAAAAATCAATTTAGCTCGTATATCATATAATTTCAAATTACCATCATTTAATATTTTAATTAAAACATTACCCGAACTTCCAGGTGTAAGATCCATCGGAGAAAAACTAATGCTCTCAATAGTCATAACATGCCCAAAATCAAGCCTCATCTGTCTCGAAGTATCAATCGCAGAAACACTCCCAAACATAAAAACAAGAACTAACAAACTTAAGAAAGCCTGCAATCCTCTTTTTGAAACATATTGTTTAACTTTCATTATTTTATGAAAGTTACGAAAGCTTATAAATGTTTCCATTTTCATTCGTAACGTAAAGTACTAAATAAATTAATTCATTACATTACTATTCGTAACGTAACGCATCAACTGGTTTTAATTTACTTGCTTGATAAGAAGGTAATACTCCTGAAAGAAGCCCAACTAAAAATGCAAAACCCAAAGAACCAAAAACAATTATTGGATTAAAAGATGCCTGCAACAAATTGCTTCCGAGTGCCTGATTTGCAATAATCTCAATCATTTTCGCAATTCCTGCTCCAACAATCAAGCCCAAAACACCCCCTATTAAACCTAAAATTCCGGCTTCAATCACAAAAATCATAAGTATGTCTGAATTTCTCGCCCCAATTGCCTTCATTGTTCCTATTTCCTTATTCCTTTCTAATACTGAAGTATACATCGTATTTGCAATTCCAATTCCTCCGACCAAAACAGAAATAAAGCCAATCCCAACTAAAAAGGCCGTTAAAATATTTAAAATAGTTCCAAAACTGGCCAAAAGTTCTTCGGGAGTAAGAACAGAAAAATCTATAGTTTTCTCATCAACCCCTCTATGCTTCATTAATTTCCTCTCAACATTATTAGCAACTGCCGCCAAGTTTTCTCCAGCAAAAGCACTTACATAAATAAAATCAACTCTATCCCCTGAATTATAAAGCTCTTTAAAATCCTCTAAAGTCATATAGACATTACTGTCATCCTGCGGATTTCCAACAGGTTCAAAAACTCCAATAACTTCAAATTCAACATCATTAATAAAAATCTTATCCCCTGTTTTAACTGGTTTGTCAAATAAAATATCATACCTACTCCCAATATTTACCTTTCCCACATCACTTTTCTTAAGCATTCTTCCAAAAGCTATATCTGGCATTCCAGAGGACATCACAAAATCAAATTTTTCTTTTTCCATAGGTAGCCCCGCTGCATAAACATATCTTGACTTTTCCTTAAATGTAACCTTAGCAGAACCGGCAACAATATAGCTTACTTTATCAACACCATTTATCTTCTCAATAAAATCAACATCATCTGTTGTAAGCTGGACAGCCCCTCCAGTCCCTGGAGCTCCTAACTGCCCTTTTGGCTGAATAAAAAACCTGTCCCCTCCCAACTTCTGAAATTCCTTATCAACAGTCTCTTTTAATCCCAAAGACATACTTAATAAAACAAAAATAGTAACAATCGCAAGAAAAATACCAAGAACAGTCAACCCACTCCTTACTTTTCTTTCCTTTAAACTTCTTAATGAGAACTTAAAATAATCTGTAATCATCTTACCCTCTCAGCGCATCAACGGGTTTTAATTTACTTGCTTGATATGAAGGAACAACACCAGAAATAATTCCGATTAAAAATGAAAATCCAGAAGCAAAAAACAAAAGCCCAATTGATATATTTAATTGAATAATACTCGAGCCAAAAGCACTATTAGCAACAGCCGCAACACCTAAAGAAATTCCAACCCCAAGAAGTACACCAATAATTCCACCTGCCAAGCCCAATAATCCAGACTCGATGAGAAATATCCAAAGAATATCCGAATTTCTTGCTCCTATAGCCTTCATTGTTCCTATCTCTTTTTTTCTTTCCAATACTGAAGTATACATTGTATTTGCAATTCCAATTCCTCCGACAATTAAAGAAATCATGGCAATTCCAATAACAACAATGTTAATCGAAGTAAGAATAGTATTGACAGAAGAAATAGCATCTAGGGGTGTTTGAACAGAAAAATCTTCCTCTCCAACTTTCTCTCCTCTGTCTTTTCTCATAGCCTTTTCAATATCACCTGCAACCTTTTCAATCTCATCAGGATTCTTCACCTGAGCAATGATTATATCCTGTTCTCCTTTTGGAATATTAAGCAAATCCCTCATATCAGAATCAAACATAATTACAACCTCATTTAACTGAAAACTACTTGCCTTTTTTAAAACACCCACAACCTGAAAACTTTTTCCCTGGATTGTTATCATTTTACCAACTTCAATATCTTTTCCAAAATTATCCTTGGTAATAACACTACTGCCCAAGACAACTTTTCCAGAATCTCCTGATAAAAGAAGCCTCCCCTTCTCAGCTTCAAGACCGCCACTTTCATAAACAATATCTGCCAGTTTTTTATCCTCTGGAAGACTGCCAATATACTTGTATTGTGCATTTCTGTTATATTCTATCTGCCCATTCCTAATCAATCGAGGTATTACAAAATCCACCCCTGTAACGCTTTCAATAATTTTAACATCATGCTCATTAAGCTTAGTAACTGAAGTACTTCCTGGAGGTCCAAAACCGGTTCCCGCATTCTGAATTGTCAGCTTATCAGTAGATAAGGTAGAAAACTGCGAAGTTACCGCAGTCTGCAAACCCTGTCCAAGAGAAATTAAAGAAACAACAGCAGCAATCCCAATAAAAATTCCAAGCATAGTAAGCCAACTTCTAAGTTTTCTTCTTTTCAAATTATTAAAGCTTATTTTAAAAAAATCTGCAATCATATTATTTCCTGACTGTATAACCTACAATCTTTCCATCTTTTAGCTTGTAAATTTTTTTTGCATGATTTGCAATATTCTGGTCGTGGGTAACAAGAATAATAGTCTTGCCCTCTGCACTCAAATCATTGAACATAGTAGCAACTTCTTCTCCCCTTTTTGAATCAAGGTTTCCTGTTGGCTCATCAGCAAGAATAACTTCGGGGTCATTTGCTAAAGCCCTTGCAACCGCAACCCTCTGTCTCTCCCCCCCAGAAAGTTGATTTGGAAGATGATTTAGTCTTGGCCCCATGCCCATTTTTTCAAGAAGCATCTTTGCTCTCTCTTCTCTTTCATCATACTCAACTCCCTGAAATATCATGGGAAGCATTACATTTTCCAAAGCAGTCATAGTTGGAATTAAATTAAATGTTTGAAAAACAAACCCTATTTTCCTCCCCCTTACTTGGGCAAGTTCAGATTCTCCAAGCTCTTCAATATTCACATTATCAAGATAAATAGCACCTTTTGAAGCAATATCCAAAGCACCAACCATATTCATCATCGTACTTTTTCCAGAACCAGAAGGTCCAACAATTGCAACAAAGTCGCCCTTGTTAATTGTAACATTAACACCATCCAAAGCCTTTACAAATTCATCACCCAAATGATAAAATCTAAACACATCTTTAAGCTCTATGATCTTTTCTTGTTTTTCGTGCCTTTTTACCTGTTTCTTAACTTTTTTCATCTTTTCTCCTTTAGTATCTCAATCATTTTTGGGATAATGCTTTCCGCATGAATTATCTGATTATAATAATCACCAACAATCTTAAGTTCTTGTTTTTGTTCTTTTGTCTTTGATTGCTCCTTATACCTCTTAATAATTCCCGGCAATAAACTCTTTGATTTTAAAATCACATGTTCATACTTCTTTTGCATAAGCTCCAATGACTTAGACATAATATCCTTATCCATAAAAAGATAAACCTTCCTTGAACCCGGCTTTTTCATTCGCCTTATAATCCCTATCCCTTCCAATACCTTTATTTCGGTGGAAATAGCAGATAAACAGTAACCTGTTCTTTTTGCAAGCTCTTCAAGTGAGACCTCTCCAGACTCAGAATAAAGAATTCCTGTAATCTTAGAAGTTAACTCTGAAAGCCCATTAGTTTTAAAATTATCAGTCATAAGTTCAATAAACTCTTGTTTTGGGGATAAATCTGTAACTTTCATTACTTTATGAAAGTTATGAAAATTTATAAATGTTTGTGTAATAAAAAGAATTTATATACTTCAAATAATTATGATTATCATGCCAAAAAAAGAGAAATCAGACTTTGATATTCTTCCAAAATATCTTAAATGTGCTCTCGTTATTTCATTCATATTTTACCTGCTTTATTTTATTTCAGCTTCAATAAATCCAATCTCAATGTTTCTGCGTATCCCTGATTCCTTTTTAATAACAGCAGAAAAAATGCTTAACTTCACGCCATCAATTATTGGTTTTGCCTTTTGTATATCTATAATATCCATCTCTATCACGTTTGCAGAATTTAATAAGAAGAAAACACCAGCAAAAATATTTCTTTTAGAAGGTGTTTCTTTTGTCCTCTACTTTATAATCCCCTTAGTTGCAGCAACTTTTGTCCTAATTCTCCTAATTACAGGAATATCAGCACATATCCCCGGTCTGCACCAACTCTCCGGATTTTTAGCGAGTCTAATTTACTTAAACATTGTCTTATTCGTAATAAGCGCACTTATGAATATTACCCTATACAAAATATTTGGTTTTGAAAAAGATATAAAGCAGATTAAAGATTAGAATCTTTCAAGAGAAGGCATTTAAAATCCAAAACAATTCTTATGTTTCATCATTCCCTTATATTTCCAAAGAAGTTTAACGCTACTGCTCTGACTAATAAAACCTAAATCCTGATTCTTCTTTGCTTTTTGGATAACCTCGCAAAAATTATCCTTATTAAATTCTGGAATATACTTCGAATGCAATATCACTATAATGTCCGGCTCTCCACTTTGCAAAATCCCATCTTTCCCAATTAAAAATCCATCTTGCCAAATTCTTTTACCATCCTTAAAATCAAAAAACCTCAGAGAAACAATTCCATTATTGGGCATATCTTTCAAAAGAGAATTAGCTCCAACAACATCCGCAACTTTCTGTCTTTCCAAAGAACTTAAAGGAAAAACCTGAACATTTTGCCCATTTACCGAGCTAGAAGCAACACTGTTGCCCGTCATAAGAAATTTAGTAAGTAAAACGCCCAAAAAAACTACAACCAAAACAGCAATAACAACCATAAATGTCCTTTTCATAACTTCCGCAAATAAAAATCATTAATAAATCTTTTCAATCAAACAGAACTAGCTAATCTCTCAAAATCATAAAAATAAACCCCAACTATTACTAAAGATCTTACATCTCCATAAAAACTTCTTCTTCACATTACTGAAAAATTTGAAGCAAAAACTGGAAGCGATTGAATGAATAGAAGTTTTTGCAAGGACTTTTCATTCTTAACCCCTTCAATTAAAAATTTGAGGATTGTCCCTAATAAATTTTCTGATAATTCGTCCGATAAAAAAGCCTTCTTCTTTCCTTAAATAGAAATAACCAATAACAGAAGCGAATAAAGCGCCAATAGCATCAACAATCAAATCCCCCATAGTATCAACAAGCCCAGACTTTTGCATATTAAAGCCAAAAATACTATCTATTAAAAATTCAAAAATTTCCCAAAGAGTGCCAATTGCCAAAGCAAAACAAAAGGAAAAAATAACTATCAATATGGGCCTTGCATTTATCTTGTCTTGTTTATATAATATAAACAAAATCAAAAAGCCAACAAAACCAAGAACAACACCACTAGCCGTATGAAGCAGAACATCCCACCACCAAAACAGAGTATAATAACCCCGAGCCTCACCTAAAAAAATAGCCATATAAATAAAGATAACAAGAATGATTTCAAATTCTTCAGGAATGTCAATGTTAAATCTTTTTTCAAAAAGAGAAGGAAGTAAAACTAAAATGAAAGAAATACCAGAAACAAACAAAACCACCCAATCTCCAAAATAAAGAGAACGAAAAAAAGCAACAATAAGAAGAAGCCTGACAAAGTAATTAATAGAAATTTTAATCTTGCTTATTTCACTAATTTCTTTATCAAACAAATAAAACTTCTTTTTCATATAATTATCAAGCAGATAGTATATAAAAAGTTAATTGATTGCCTTCAAAATTAATTCTCTCGCCACCTTAAAATCAGCTCTTCTATCAGATTTCTTCATAACCTCTCCAATTAAGAAATTCAAACTCTTCTCATTTCCGTTTTTATAATCATCAACAACTTTCCCATTATCCTTTATAACTCCTTTAACAATCTTCTCAATATCGCCTTCAGAAGTCTTTCCAATCAAACCCTTCTCACGAACCGAAAAGGAATTAGGAATAAAATCATTCATAATCTTTTTTCCAGCTAAAACAGTTATCTCATCCTTAGAAACAGCTTCAATTAATTCAGCCAGGTGTTTTGGCAAAATCTCAACATCTTCAAGAGTTTTCTTATTATAATTCAAAATCCTAAGTAATTCAATTGTAACCCATGAAATATATTTTTTTACATCCCCTTTAATGTGCTTATCCAGCTCTTCGACAAATTCCACTAACTCCAAATTCCTTGCCAAGATCTCTGCATCATTTTTCTCAAGTTTATATTTTTTAATCAATTTTTCAAGTTTTACTTCGGGCATTTCAGGAAGTTCATTCTCCAGTTTCTTCACAAGTTTCTCATCAATCTTAATAATTGGCAAGTCCGGATCAGGAATGAACCTATAATCCTCTCCAGATTCTTTTTCCCTCATTTTAATGGTCTTTCCTTTTATGGAATCAAAACTTAGTGTATCTCTTTTCTGTTCAATTCCTTGATTATAATTTTCAATCTGTCTTTCAACCTCATATTCAATAGCCTGCCTTATTGATTCTATCGAGCTCACATTTTTAATCTCAACTCGTTCTCCATAAGTGGAGACATTAACATCACACTTAATCCCCGCATTTTTTCTTACAGCTTTAATATAAGATAAAGATTGAAGTAATGCGTTTAACCACTCAACAACCTGAATTGAATCATAAAATTCAGGCTCAGTTACAATTTCAATCAAAGGCAGCCCGCTTCTATTATAATTCACTCTCCCTGTGTCCGGATTCCACTGGGCAGGATCTTCTTCCAAATGACATTCAGTTATTCCAACACCCATAAAGCTTCCATTCTCGCAAACAGGAACAGAATAAGCACCAGAAATAGTATTTTGATAACCCTTAGGTAAATCAGCCCAATTATAATGCTTTCTCTGCCATACTAGTTTTTTGTCATGATTAATTTTACATCCCAACACTAGCCCCACTTCAATAACTTTTTTCAATGCCTCCGAGTTGGGCAGCATAGGTTTACTTCCAGGCTGCCCCGTGCAAATAGGACAAACACGAGAGTTAGGCTTATCCTCCTTTTCATCCCCATTAGGCTTTGTTTTACACATACAAAATAACTTCTCATTAGTATTAAGATAACCATGAACTTCCAACCCTATTTTGATGGGATACGCCTTCTTACTATCTTCTTTCTTCAGTCCACTTTCCTTCTTCTTTTTTTCCATAACTAAATAATATAAAATACCTATAAAAACTTTGGTATCAGGCATTAACTTTTTATATAGCAATTATTTAGAATGAGCATGGTAAAAATCAAAGAACTTAATCCCGGGGATAAAGTAATTCTAAAGACCTCTGAGAAACAATGGCAAGGTATTATTCTTGATTCCCATGATTCTGAAGTCATCCTACTAAAACTTGAATCTGGCTATAATATCGGAATCAAAGAATCACAAATACTAGATGTAAAAGTTATTGAGAAATCTAAACCTATCGAAAAACAAAAGATAAAACTTGAAAAGAATAAAAAGCTTCCAGACATAGCCTTAATAATCACAGGAGGGACAATCTCTTCAAGGCTAGACCCAAAAACCGGAGGAGTAATCTCAACAGATGCAGACGAAATTCTGAAATTAGCTCCTGAAATATCAGAAATTGCAAACATAGCAGTAATAGAAAAACCAATAATGAAATTTTCAGAGAATATGTCCTACCAAGATTGGAAAATCCTCGCAGAAACCTGTGAAAAACTTCTTAATCAAGATAACATAAAGGGGATAATTATAACCCACGGAACAGATTTCCTTCATTATACATCTTCAGCTTTGTCTTTTTTTATCAAAAAACTGAATAAGCCTATAGCCCTAACCTATTCCCAAAGAAGTATTGACAGAGGAAGTACAGATGCAAATCTAAATCTCATTTGCGCTGCAAAATATGCAATCTCAGACGTAGCAGAAGTTGCATTAATAGGACATAAAAACCTAAATGATATCTCCTGCCTTGCAATGACCGGAACAAAAACAAGAAAAATGCACACTTCAAGAAGAGACACATTCAAACCAATAAATTCAGAACCTCTTGCAGAAATATCCAAAACCGAATTCAAAATCCTAAAAAATTTCAATGCCCGTTCATCTCAAAAACCAGAATTAGACACAAAATTCAATGAAAACACAGCATTAATAAAAATTTACCCCGGGCAAAATCCAGATATCCTAGAGTTTTATGAAAAACAAGGTTACAAAGGGGTCATCTTAGAAGTTGCAGGACTTGGACAGCTTCCAACACAAGATGGAAGATTCAACTGGCTTCCTAAACTTAAAAAATTAATAGAAAAAGGTGTAACCGTCTGTGCAGCACCCCAAACAATATACGGAAGATTAAACCCAAATGTCTATTCTGCGGGAAGAGACATAGAAAAAACGGGTGTAATCTACCTAGAAGATATCTTACCAGAAACAGCATTAATAAAACTGTCCTGGGTTTTAGGCCATAAGAATTGGGTAAAAGATAACTTAGTAAAGGAAAAAATGCTCCACAATTTCGCAAACGAGTTTAACGATAAACTTGGATTTGAATTCTGATGGAAACCGAATACGAAGTAAAAATTCTCGACATAAACATTCAAGACATTCAAGATAAACTAAAAAAGATAAAAGCAACAAAGATTGCTGAAAGAAATATGAAAAGATTTGTTTATGATATCAAACTGGATAAAACAAATCATCTTGGAAAATGGATACGCCTAAGAGACAACGGAGAAAAAATAACCCTAACAGTTAAAGAGATAATCCACAAAGGCATAGACGGTACAAAAGAAACAGAAATAGAAGTCAGTGACTTCAATAAAACAAATGAATTAATCAAGCTACTTGGATTCGAACCACAAGCCTATCAAGAGAATAAAAGGATAAGCTACAAATTAAACAATGTGGATTTTGAAATAGATTCCTGGCCTAAAATTCCCCCTTATCTAGAAATTGAAGGGAAAAGCGTTAAAGAAGTAGAAAAAGCAATTAAACTTCTAGGCTTCAAACCAGAAGATGCAACATCCATCGGCGTCACAGATGTCTATGAAAAATACGGATTAGATATTCACAAATTTAAAGAACTAAAATTTGATTAAATCTCTAAATAACTGTCCCAGTCACAGAAATATAATAAGCAAGAATAAGAGCAATAATAATAATTAATATTCCCGGGATAATCACTGCTGAAAAAAATGCTCTTAACTTAGACATTTTCTGATATTTTGAAATTCCTATTACCTGTATGCATAAAACATGTATGAACGAAATAACCTCGATAGCAATAATAAGGCTTACATAAACTATACTCTGAGCATTCCATACAATATTCTGAATATCGAATGCTCCTTTAAAGAACAATAAAGTAAAAACAAGACCAACAAAAGCAACTATTGCTGCATATACTTGTGAAACCGCTGAAGAATATACTGCAGGCTTATAGGTATTAAAATACCCTTGCTTTCCTCTAAAAATTAAAACACCCAAATGAGCAATCACTGAAACAATATACGGAACTGCAAAAGCAAGACCTATCCCAAAAATCAAAGCCAAGAAAAATTGAACAACCCCAGTAACAAGAGCGACCCCTTGCAAGGTATAAGCTCCAACAAGACTATCCAACATAAATTTAATAATAAGAGCAAAAGCTGCAATGAGAACATAGAAAAACATTATTCCAGAATATCCCTTCTCTTTTTCAACATCCTTAAAGAACATTTTAGGATGGTAAAATAGTTTCTTTAACCTTGAGCAATAACCCTTTCCCTCTTTTTTCATAATCCTCTCCAAAAAAGAAAACATGAAAAATTTTCTCTTGAAAATTTTACTTTTTTCATAACTAATCATAAAATCCTACATTTATAAAACTTTTCAAAAAATTACTCCGCTCCCCGAGACTTTAAAAATCTAAAATGATGACTAAAAAACCTTAAAAAATTAAAAGATGAAAATGTATCTTCCATCTCAAAGCCCTTTACTTCCACAACTTCTCTAATCTTAAATACAAACATCAAATAAATGCTGATTCTCGCAATAAATGAAATAATAAAGACTACCACCAACCCCGAAAAAATCCAAAATCCGATATTCAACGAAGCTAGCAAACCACCCAATAACGCTCCAACAAAAACACCAAATCCATTTAGAACATTAAAATAAGAAACACACAAAGCATGCCTATCCCTGGTTACAGCATTAAAAACAAAATTCCCTGAAGCAAGGTTAAATCCGCTCCACACAAAACCAGAAAGAGCATTAATAGATATCAGATAAAAAACAAGAAAATAGAAATTGCTCCTAAAAAACAAAGTAAAGACCCATAGTAAGGGGATAAGGGTTGTGAAAAAACCTGCAATTCTTAAAACCTTTATATTTCCATAACTATCTGCAAATTTCCCCCAAAACTTAATGGAAAGAAGAATGACTAAAAAGTCAGCAAAATTAACAATCATAAAAACAGAATAACTAAAGCCAAGTTCCTTTAACATATAAACAGAAAAAAAAGGAGATGCAATCGAAACAGCCAAAGTTAAGAGGGATATAAACATAGTAAATTTCCCAAAATTATTGAAGGGCATTTTTTTAAAAAATTGAGAAAAAGTAAAATACTTCTTTTTAGAAACATTAAACTTAGGCTCATATTGTTTTACGAATAACAATCCAGAAATACTTCTAAATAAAAAAGAAAATCCAAATAAGATAATAAAGGCAATAAAGATATTAGTCTGTTTAAAATAATCCAAAATAAAACCAGATAAAAGCATAAACACCAAAGAGATAGATCCAGCAATCTTGTTTCTCTTAGCAAAATACCGACCTATCTTTTTAGGAATAATATCCCTCATCCACGAACTCCAAGCAGGACCACCAAAAGCACCAAAAACAACAAGAGAAGTATAAACAATAACAAGCAAAGCAGAAGAATGGATGTTATAATAAAAATACAAAAACCCCGGAACAAGCATAAAGAGCCACATTAAGGCCTGTAAAAAAACAGCAAACAAAACAATCTTTTTCCTACTATATCCTCCAATTAGTCTAGAAGAAACTAATTGGAACAGATTACCTAAAAGAGAAGGAACCGAACTCAAAATACCAATCACCGAATTAGAAGCTCCCAATGCAAGCGCATAGGGCGTAATATTCCTAAATCCAAAACCATCTGAAACAGCATAAGCACTGCCTTCAAGAATACTAATTTTACTCGCCTTTTCCTTCAACTTATCCTCTCCTTCATCTTTCTCACTAACCATTAAGATTATTCTTCATCCCTATTTTTAAAGTATTCCACAACAAATAAAAACCCATTCAACTAATCCCTATCCATGATAGACTACAAAGAAATAAGATTAAAAGCTGGACTTGAGATACATCAGCAGCTAGACACTAATAAATTATTCTGCTCGTGCCCTAGCCTTCTAAGAAACGACCCCCCACTATTCAAAATAACAAGAAAATTAAATCCAGTTATTGGTGAAACTGGGGAAATTGATATTGCAGCAGAATATGAAAAACAAAAAAATGAGACTTTTTCATACCAAGTCTATGACACAAACTGTTTAGTTGAATTAGATGAAGAACCACCCCACGAAATTAATCAAGAAGCATTGGAGATTACTCTTCAAATTGCAGAGCTCTTAAACTGTAAAATCTTTCCAGTAACTCAGATAATGCGAAAAACAGTTGTAAATGGTTCCAATACTTCTGGCTTTCAGAGAACTGTTTTAATAGCCCATGATGGCTGGATTGAAACAAGTGAAGGCAAGGTAGGAATAGAAACAATCGCACTAGAAGAAGATGCTGCTCGTCCTTCATCAACTCAGGAAGAAGACGACCCTGAACTTGAAAATTCAAAATTATATAAACTGGATAGATTGGGAATTCCTTTAGTGGAAATAACAACTAAACCAGACTTAAAATCCCCTCAACAAATTAAAGAAGCAGCACTAAAAATAGGAGAAATACTAAGAGCATGCAAGGTCAAAAGAGGTATCGGAACAATTCGTCAGGACGTTAATATTTCAATTTCAGAAGGCAATAGGGTTGAAATAAAAGGATTTCAAGACCAGAAAACAATGATTCAGACGGTGGAAAATGAAATTCAAAGACAGAGCAAAATTCTTGAATTAAAAAATAAATTCAAAACAAAAACATCAAAAACACAGGATGTCACGCCTATTTTTGAGAATACAAAATGCAATTTTATAAAGAAAGCTATTGAAAATAACAATCAGGCATTTGCATTCAAAATTGAAAACTTCAAAGGAATCCTTGGAACAGAATTACAGCCAGGAAAAAGAGTTGGAACCGATTTATCCGATCTCGCAAAATCCACATCCGGAATCGGAGGAATAATCCATTCAGATGAAAATCTAGAAAAATATGATTTTTCACAAAAAGAGATTAATTCCATAGTCAAAACATTAGAGATTAATAACGAAGACGCATTCATCATCATAATCTCAAATCATGACAAAGCAGAAAAAGCAATAATGTCTATAAAACAAAGATTAAATCAACTTTCAAGTGGAGTTCCAAAAGAAGTAAGAAGATCAAATCCTGACGCAACAACTTCTTTTTTAAGACCCATGCCTGGTTCGGCAAGAATGTATCCTGAAACAGACTTACAATTATTAAAAATATCAAGAGAATTAATAAATAAAGCTAAAAAAACACTTCCAAAACTTGCTTCTGAAAATAAATCTTATCTTCAGGAATTTGGATTAAATGATGAATTGATAAAATTAATACTAAAACAAAACAAAGTAGACGAATTTAAAACACTACTTAATACATCTAAAAATGCAAACATTATCGCAAAAATCCTGGTAATATTTACAAAAGAAATTTCTGTAAAAGAAAAAATTCCCATTGAGACTGTTCAAGAAAAACTTAGCACGGATGTTATAGAAGCAATTCTGCAAAACCTTGAAAAATCAAATATCTCCGAAAGTGATATAAAAAATATAATGCTTCAGATTGTAAAAGGAAAAACTCTTGAACAAGCTACTAAAAAGGAAAAAATAAATCTTAACGAAGAAATTAAGAAACTCAGAAAAGAAAAACCAAATCTCTCTACAAATGCTTATATGGGTTTAATAATGGCAAAATTCAAAGGCCAAATTTCAGGAAAAGATGTTATGAACGAGCTCGCTCATTTAGGTATATTGAACAAGAAATGAAAATGAGGAGGCGAGGAGGAATAAACAAACAGATAAACTAGTCAACAAACACGTCTTCTGCTTCTCCCTCGGTCTCTCCTCCAGATTGAAGTTCTTCTTGAATCCTTCTTAAAAGATCAATTAAGTAACTTCCCCGTCTCCCATAAGGGTTGCATCTTCCTATGCTCGAAAGATAAGGACAAGTAATACTTGGCGTTCTTCTGTCTATGCAAGATTCCTGCGCTTCATCCCGACCATATCGGGGATTTAGCCTATCTATGCCATCAATAGAACAATATCTCCACATCATAAACTTAAAAGTATTATGTTTATAATCATTTAGATTTAGTAAAATCACCTACCCATATTAAAGAAAGCTTTCAATTGTTTAGCAAGCTCTTCCGATTCCATGGCCATTTTCTCCTCGTGCTTTTCCCTATTATTTCTATTAGTAATCAAATCGTAAACACCTCTTAAAAATCTCCAGTGAATCTTCCCACTCCAAGCACCCTTAAAATTAGCAAACCCATAATCGGGTATTAAAAATCCCTGTATCTTAACAGCAACACCCCCATCATCCACTTGTATCTTCTTTCCTTCTTTCTCCGCATATACTTTTTTAAAAGTTCCTGTAATAGTCACCCTTAAATCATATTTGTAATAATCAGTAGCTTTCTTAAACCCGTCTCTTTTAATCTTAAGCTTTATTACTCCTTTATTTTCTTCCTGTTCATTAGACTTTTCAATTACATAATACCCCTTCTCACCCATATAATCATCACAAAACTTGTAAACTTCATTAAAATTAAAAAGCCCCTTATACGCAACCTTCTCTAAAAATACCTCTTTGTCATCCATTTAATTTTACAAGATTATTAGGTTTATAATCTTTTCAGTTTTTAATCTTAATAAGGTAAGCTTTATATTTCCATGATAAAACACATGAATATGGAAGAAATAAAACGCAAGTGGGATTTAATGTCAAAAGAAAAAAGAAAAGCGATAATTGAAAAAACAATTACATTTTTCAAAGAAGAGAGAGAAGAAGAAATCGGTATTGTTGCTGCTGAAAAAGTTTTAGACTTCTTTTTACAAAACATCGGAGGAGATATCTATAATAAAGGAATAGAAGACTCTAAAAATTTAGTTAAAAGTCATTTCGAAAGTTTAGATTTAGATTTAGATTCGCTATTCAATTTAGAGTAATGAACATCCTACTTTACACTATAGCTCTTCCTAACCTTCCTAAGCAAAACATCAAACTTCCCTTCTCTAATCGCAACCCTCGCCTTTCTCAGCAAGTCCTGTAAATAATATAAGTTATGATAACTTGCCAATCTAAACCCTAATCCCTCCCCCCTCTCAATCTGATACTTTACATAAGCCTTTGAATAATTCTTACAAACAAAACAATCACAACTCTTGTCAATAGGACCTTTATCATTTTTATATTTCTTAGTTGTAATCTTTATTTTTCCGCAAGAAGTAAACAAAGTTCCATGACGTGCAGACATAGTAGGCATTCTTGAATCAAAAATATCCACCCCCCTAGACACCCCCTCCAAGATTTCAACAGGATTTCCAATCCCCATTAAATACACAGGTTTATTCTCTGGAATAATTCCTTTACATAAATCAACAATCTTCATTTCATCTTTCCAAGTCTCCCCTAACCCAAAACCACCAATAGAATATCCATCAAAATCCATTTCCACCAAATCAGAAGCACACTTCTCCCTTAAATCAGGATAAATTCCCCCTTGAATAATTCCAAATAAAAGCTGTCTTTCCTCTTTCTTCCTTGCCTTCTGCTTTTTATCATGATGCTCCTTACATCTTCCAGCCCATAACAAAGTTTTCCTTACAGCTTCTTCAATATCTTTCCTAGAATGATGAAACATAGGCATTGTGTCTAAACACATTGCAACATCGCTATCAATATCCAGCTGAATATCCATATCTTTTTCAGGACTTACAAATATCTTCTCTCCTGAAAATGGATTTCTAAACCACACCCCTTTATCATCTGATCTAATATAAATAGAATCAGTATACATCTGAAATCCCCCAGAATCAGTAAAATTAATCCCATAATAATTCATAAACTTTCCAATCCCGTCCATTTTCTTAATAAGTTTCTCCCCAGGACGTAAACTCAAAATAAGCGCGTTAGATATAATTGCCTGTGCTCCCATTTCTTCCAAGTCTTGCGACGAAATATGCTTCACTGATGCCTTTGTCGCAACAGGCATAAAAAAAGGTGTTTCAGCCACACCTTTTTTTGTCTTCAATGTTCCAACTCTTGCTCCTGTCTTTTTGTCTTTTGCTTTTATTGTGAAGGTCATATACTAACAATATAAGAAGGAGTTTTAAAGGTTTTCACCTATTTTTATTTTATTTAGTTGAGTCTAATATTTTTGTTACTCTCTCATCAACTGTTCCTGGAGCTATCCTGATAATTTCATAACCCATCTTAACATAATTCATTGCTTGAAGTCTCTCCAATTCCTTTGCTTCCATTAAGTTCTCTCTTCTTACTGCACTTCTTTTGCAAGATCCTAGACTTTCTATAAGGAATACTTTTTCGTATCTCTTCTGCATCCCATACATTCCTCTTGCTGCAAATTCATAGTTCTCTATCTCTCTACGCATCATTCCGCTCGGCTCTACTCCTTGAAGATTATAGTAAGCCAAACCATCCAAGGTTCCTCGATCTATGAAGAGTGTTCCTTCTGTCCTGCTCATATGCAATTCTCTTAAATGTTGAAGATCTAAAATTCTATTTTGGAAATCTGCTTGCTTCCAAGGCTCAGCAATTCCTCTTGCCTGCATCAGCTTTATTACATCTTCAGCTGCTTCTCTTACAACAGCTTGACCATCTGCCTCAAGAGCAAGAATTATAGAACTTTTCCCGGATCCAGGCCCCCCCGTTAGTACATATTCTCTCTGCATTTTTTCTCCTAGCTTAATTAATATCCTAGAGAAAAGTTGGTATAAATATTTCTGTTGTAGAGATATCTACAACAAAGTTCTAAATAAATCCATTTCAATTAAATTTTAAGATGAAAAAAACAAATAACAAAGAAAGAACCGAGCCAGCAGGAATAACGACAAGCTACAATCCAGTATCAAGAACAATGACAATTCTTGATTCTAGCGGAAACACAATACAGGACTTCAGCCAAAGAGACATAGAATATCCCACAAGAGTTGTTTTTGAAATAGAATCATTTTGCAGTTCAGGATGCAAATACTGCTCAGAAGGAAAAGATACAAAATGCAGAAGAAATATACCAAAAGAAAGGCTTGTTGAACTCATAGATGAAGTTGAAGAAATGAAAGTTCATGAACTTACATTAAGAGGAGGAGAAGCAACTGAACACCCCTATTTCAATGAAGTCTGGGACTATGCATCCAAAAGAGAAATTTCAACTCCCAACTTGATAACAAACGGCATGGCTTTAGATAAAAAAAGAGTTGACAAAATTCTTGCCAATCCGAACTCAAAATTAATTGTCAGTCTAGACGGATTTAAAGAAACAAATTCAATAAACAGAAATCCCAAACAATATGACATTGTCATGTCTTGGCTTCCACAAGCAATTAAAGAACATCCTGAACAACTTGTTGTTCTATCTTGCTTGTACAGACAAAACTATAATGAAGTTCCCAAATTTGCAAAATTCTTAGCAGAATTAGGAATAGGACATTATCATCTACCCCCGCTCAAAAGATTAGGAAGGTCAGAAATGGCTGATGAAAATTTCGTATCACTAAATGAAATGAACACTCTTCAAAGAAAATTAGAAGAGATAGCAGGGGAATTTAACGGATTCAGACCAGTCATAAGCTGTGCTGAATTAGAAAAATTTGCAGAAAATAAAACCAAAGATATACCAGTTCCACTATTCAATGAAATGTATTATGGAAGCGGAATGAAAATAACACCTGAAGGAAATATAATGGTAAACCGAGGCATTATGTTCACAGATAGATTCAAAAGTGAAATAAATACCCCTGTTTGCTTGGAGCCACTCGGAAATATAAAAAATAAATCACTAAAGCAAATCTGGAAAGAATCTAGAGATTTAAGACTACAACAAGAAAAAATTGCAAACAAGCACTATGCATACTATCTGGGTTGGCTGAATAGTTTAAAATAAAATGCAAACCACCGTAGGGATAATCAAACCTGAAGCAATAAAAAAAGGATTAGTCGAAATAATAACAAAAAGGATAGAAGATTCTGACTTGGTTATTAAATCATCTCTTAAAAAAATAATAACTTCTTATGAATTCGGTATAATCTACGGACATGTTAAAGAACCTGAATGGTTACATAACGCAAGGAAAAAATATCTCACAGCAAATGAATCAATATTCCTCAAAATAAGTGGAGAAAATGCAGTAGTAAAACTCTTAAATATCAGAGGCTCTTCAAACCCAAGGTATGCTTTTCCTGGAACAATAAGAGGAGATTTTGCAAAAGATCAAAATTATATAGAACTAAGAAAACAAAGAAAGATTGCCCTAAACTTTTTCCATGCTTGTGATACTGAAAAAGAAGCATATGCTTTAATTCACTGCTTGAAATTATAATAATGTATCTGTAGTCCAAAAATCTACAACAAAAAGGATTAAAAAGAGGCGACCCTTTTCTTTTTAATGCAAACAGACAAAATAATAAAAACCTTAGAAAAACTCGGATTTTCTCCAAATGAAATAAAAACATATCTCTCATTAAACGACCACGGCTCAACCAAAGCAGGAAAAATTTCAAAACTTGCAAAAATAGACAGAAGCTCCTGTTATAACGCCCTGAAACTATTACAGGAAAAAGGACTTGTCTCATACGTTATGATTGGAAAAGTAAAGTGGTTTCAAGTAACTGGCCCAAGAAGATTACTAGATTACTTGCATGAACAAGAAGAAGATATTAAAGAAATTCTCCCAGAACTTCAAGAAAGACATCAAGCTCAAAAAATAGAAGGCCAAGTCCGATTATTCAAAGGCTTAAAAGGAATTCGAAGCATCTTTATGGATATTGTAAGAACAGGAAAGGATAACTATGTATTTGGAAGCGAGGGCCAGTTTTCAGAAAAGCTTCCAGAATTCGCACTTCAATTTGCAAGAATGAAAAAAGAAAAGAAATTCAAGACATATTTATTATGCAGAAAAGACAGAAAAGAGATAGATGCTCCAATGTCAAATCATAAATACCTTCCAAATATCTCAGAAAGCCCTGCAGTAACAAATATTTATGGAGATAAAATAGCAATAATAATCTGGACAGACGAACCCGAAGGAATTATAATTGAAAACCCCTCGGCAGCAAAAGCTTACAAAAGCTATTTTGACTTTATGTGGAAAAACGGGAAGGAATTCCAATAATGATCTCCTCTGCTATTTTTACTCTTTTTTCATCCATTTTGAGACCAGATTATAATAATTTTCTACTCCAAATAAAATGATATTCTCTTTTATTATCTCTTTTGAAAGATTATTCTGAGTTTTATCTAACATTGACACAAATTCATCCGTAGTAAAGTCGTGAATCTCAATTTTTTGAGGCAATAATCTAATCTTAGAAATAAGCTCCTTGGTTTTATCAAGATTATCCGAAATAATACAAATATCAACATCTGATTTATCTGTGAATTTCCCCCTAACAATTGAGCCAAAAATCAAGACTATGAAAAAAGGATAATTCAATTTTTCAATATCTTCTTTCACTAATCCACTCATCTTATCCTTAATTAAAAAGTCTCTTGTCCTCTTTTTCTCAACATTAAAGATATCCAGATCAGAATTCATCTTTATCTTAACAAGGTTAAGATTTCCTTTTTTTCTTTTATCAACTAAAGGGGATAGTTTACCCATTGCCTGGAATGTATTTTTATAATCAACCCCGAGCTCTTTTGCTATCTCTAGAATTGTCCACTCTCTTTTATTTTCAATAAGAAGTTTCAAAATTCTTTCTCGTAAGCTATATTCTGCCTTTCCGTAGTTATTATTTTTTACCATACTATTAGGGTATATAATACCATATTTAAATCTTTGTAAACGAGCTCCCAAACTTTATAAATCCTTAAAATCAAATATAAACATGGAAAGAACATACATAAGAGACGTATTCAACAAAAACCCAGGAGACGAAGTCTCCATAAGCGGATGGGTCCATGAAACAAGAGCACTAGGAAAAGTCCGTTTTCTTCTATTAAAAGATGCTACAGGAATGATCCAGGTTGTAGATGTAAAAGACAACTCTGAATTCGAAAAAATGAATCAGTCCAGAGAAAACGCAATATCTATCCAAGGCAAATTAGTAAAAAGCAAACAAGCGCCAGGTGGAATGGAAATCAACCCTACTAAAATAGAGCAAATCTCAATAGCAGAGCAACCTCTCCCAATTGACGTAACAGATTACTCAAAAACCGAACTCCCAAAAAGGATAGACTACCGATTTTTAGACACAAGAAGAAAAGAAACACTAGCCATATTCAAAGTACGTTCAAGTATATACAGACATATAGTTGACTTTTTTGCAAATAATGAATTTACAATAATAACAACCCCAAAAATAACCACAATCGGCTTAGAATCAGGGGCAGAATCTTTTGTCGTAAACTATTTCGATAAAAAAGCAGTTCTTGCCCAATCCCCTCAATTTTACAAACAAATGTTTACAGTAGGTGGAATGGAAAGAGTTATGGAAATAGGCGCAGTTTACAGAGCTGAAAAATCACACACAACACGTCATCTAACAGAATTCACCGGTGTTGATTTTGAAATAGGGTTCATTAAAGATGAAAATGATGTTATGGATGTTATAGAAAACATGTTCAAGTATGTGATTGAAAAAGTAAAGCAAGAAAGAAAAGAAGAATTAGAACTCTTAAAAATAGAATTGAAAATCCCTAAAAAGATTCCAAGAATTCCTATGCCTGAATTAAAAAAGATGCTTGCTAAAAAAGGAAAAAAACTAACAGCAGATGACGATTTGGATTCAGAATCAGAAAAACTAATCGGGGAGTACATCCTACAGGAATTCGGAGAAGAATTTGTATTCGTAACAGAATACCCAATTAAAGTAAGACCTTTCTATCACATGAGAAATGAAAACAAGCAAACAAGGAGCTTCGACTTATTATGGAGAGGAGTTGAAATTGCAACAGGGGCACAAAGAGAACATAGACTTGATATCCTTCAAAAACAAGCAAAAGAAAAAGGAGTAGCAATTCCAAAAATCTATGAAGATATTTTTAGATATGGTGCAATTCCTCACGGGGGGGTTGGATTTGGATTAGACAGAATAACTCAAAGAATGCTAAACCTTGACAACACAAGAGAAGCCGTCCTTCTTCCAAGAGATGTAGAAAGACTGACTCCTTAATCTCCAAAAATAAATCCTGCCTCTAAAACCTTAAAAACCTCTCATTCTAAATAAAGATATGGAAAAAGGATTTACCTGGCACAAAGTCTCGGACAAAGAAAAACAAGAAATAAAAGAGCAATCCAAGCATCTTTTGGAAGAATTCGGTTCCAAACTTGAAAAGATAAAAACAAAAGAAAAGCATTTTGAATCCAATTCTGGAACAAGACAAGAGGGAGATGGTTGGGAAACAGACCAAGAATTCAGAGATACTATGTTAAGCAACGCTCCTTTAGTAGATGACGATTTTATAATTGCTGAAAAAGGAGCATGGAAAAGATGAAAATAGAGATTGAAAATCAAAAAGAGAGGGGAAGGCTAGCCGGACTATTAAAACATTATAGAAATAAAGTACCAAGAAAAGAACAGATTATTCCATCCAGAGAGTTAAAAGAATTATTATATTCAGTTGTTGTAATTGATGAAATTGAAGATCCTAGAAAGGAAGGAGAATTACAAAGATATTCTGTAGCTATAGCAAACTATCACCAAACATTAAGAGGATTAAGAGAAAGTATTTCAAGGTTACCTGTAAAATTAAGCAGTTACTTTAGAGACCTCTATGACAAAGCTTGTGAAAATTCAATACCATGGGGAAACTGCCAAAGATTAAATGGACAAAGTTACCGATGTGGAAGCCATACAACTTCTAATGAAAATACTGAAAGAGCGAAATATGAGCCTGATTTGCCTTCAAGAGCAAAATGTAAAAAGATAGTTGGAGAAAAACCCAACTGGAGGAAAAAATCAAAAAAATGCAAAGCCTGAAACAAAAAGTCAAAGAAATAAAATCAGGAAAACTAACAGCCGAGAAAAACGTTTCTGATTTTGGAGAAAAGATAAAAAAACTCAATAAAGACCTAAACATCTTCCTTGTTATAAATACAAAAGCCATTGAACAAGCAAAAGAAATTGATAAAAGAATAAAGCAAAAAAAAGAAGTGGGAAAATTAGCCGGCTTATGTTTCGCAGTAAAATCAAATATCTGCATAAAAGGGTTAGAAACAAACTGCGCTTCTAAAGTTCTAGAATCTTGGATAGCGCCATACAATGCAACAGTAATCAACAAACTGCTCGAAGAAGATGCAATTATCCTTGGAATGGCAAACATGGACGAGTTTGCCTGTGGTGGTTCTGGCGAAACTTCAGCATTCAAACCATGTAAAAATCCAAAAAACCCTGAACTTATTCCCGGGGGCTCATCCTCAGGTCCAACAGCAGCGGTAGCAGCAGATTTATGTGATTTCGCTCTAGGAAGTGACACCGGCGGAAGTATACGAAATCCTGCGTCCCATTGCGGCGTTACAGGATTAAAACCAACCTATGGAGCAGTCTCAAGATACGGACTAATTGATTTATGTATGAGTTTTGATACAATAGGTCCTTTAGCAAATTCAACTGAAGATTGTGAATTAATCCACAACATAATAAAGGGTCAAGACAATTTTGATACAACAACAAAAGATTTTTCAAATCCAACTAAGAAAATAAAAACAATAGGTTTAATAGATGTTTCAAAATTTTGCAACAAAGAGATTGCAGAATTAATCAATGAAAAAGCAAAGCAACTGGCAGAAAAAAACAACTATAAAATAAAGAAAGTCTCCTTACCATTAGACATAGCATTAGAAACTTATTATATTCTAGTTTATACTGAATTTTTCTCAGGAACAAGAAAATTCGATGGAAGAAGATTTGGGTTAAAAATTGAAGATGCTGCAGGCCCAGAAGTAATAAGAAGAATTATAGGTGGCAGCGAGATAACAAGAGCAGAGTTCAAGGGAAAATATTACAGAAACGCACTAAAAGCAAAGAATTACATTAAAGAACAATTTGATATTTTATTCAAAGACTACGATATCTTAATTCTTCCAACAGTTCCAAGACTTCCACATAAAATAGGTTCACAAATAACCGTTGAAGAAATGTATGCCTATGATGTTTTGACAGTTCCTGCCTCAATAGCTGGAATTCCAGGAATATCAATTCCAGCAGGTAAAATAAATAATGTTGATGTAGGTATTCAAATTCTTGCAAATTCCGGAAATGAGAATTTGCTATTTGATGTTGGAAAAGAGTTAGAAAAATAAAATGCCTAAAATAACCAAACAACAAGCCCGCGAGTTCCTAGAAAAGATCAAACCAGAAGACAAAATCGCAATCATCCACCATGACGACTTAGATGGTTTCTCATCAGGAATCTTGCTTTACGATTTTTGTAAATTCAAAGATTGTAAAAACATCAAACATTTATGCCTAGGAACAGAACCAATATCCGATTACATTAAGGAACAAATAAAAGACTGTAATAAATTAATAATAGCGGATATTCCCCCATTCTACATCTCAGATTATTTAAAAGATTATTCAGATAAGGAAATTCTTTATATAGACCACCACCAACCAGATACAGAAATTTCCGAGTTTATCTTAGAATATCGAGTCTATAAACAATACTCTCCAGCATCAAAATTAACCTACGAACTAACTGAAAAAGAGAACAAATCAAAAGAGTGGTTAGCTATGGCAGGAATGATTACAGATTACGCATTTGCATACAAAGAAAATGAAGAAATAATCAATTCATTCTTAAAAAAAGAAAATATCACTCTCCACAATTACCGAAAAGAAGTTGCAAATAAAATAAGCAGCTTTTTAATTTATTTTAACAAAGAAAAAAATAAATCCTTCGAAATTCTTCAAAAAGTTGAATCCTGGAAAGATCTAAATGAAATAAAAAAATACTCTGAAGAAGTAGAAAATGAAATAAAAGCTATTGAAAAAGATTTTAATGAGAATAAAGAAAGAATTGGTAAGATAAACCTATATATGTTTCACTCAATATTCCCTTTGAAATCAGTCATAGCAACAATACTCTCTGAAAAAAATCCTAATGAAACATTTATCATTATGAGCCAGAATAAAGGTGAGAATGATATCCATCTAAGCGCAAGATATCAAAATGAAAGAGCAGATGTAATCTCTTTATTAAAAGTAGGAATAAAAAATCTTAAGAATTCTTCAGCAGGGGGACATCTAAGAGCCGCGGGAGGCTATCTCCAGGCACAAGATCTGCCAAAATTTAAGGAAAATATAAGGGAATATTCAGAAACGTTAAAATAACCACCTAGTTAAAATAAATTCCTAAATACATAAGTATCAAAGAAATTATAATTGTTAAAATTAAATATTTATATTTACGCGTCAATATAGGTATCAAATTTAGAACTATCACTGCCAATCCAATAGCTGTATTTTGTAAACTTAAATTCATTTTTATTTCAAAACCTGTTTAACTGCTTCTATTAACAAAGCAATTGCAATGGTCAATATCCCCCATGACTGATTTATTAAATATAAAGCTCCACCAATAATTGTCAAGACACCAACTATTAATACCAAAACATCAACAGATGCTTTCTTTTTGCCCATAGAAACTAAAACATAGTATCCTTTTTATATGTTGCTGTATAAAATTCAGAAAAGTTTTTATAATTGATTTATTTAATAATGATATGAAAAAGAAGTGGATTGAATACTTATATAAAATATTAGCTGGAATGGGAATAATTATTATCCTAGCAGGAATTTATATTATATTAAGAAATTTTGGAGTAGTCTAAATGGATTCTAGAGTTTTAGAAATCATCAATCAAATGATAATACTAATCATTTATGGAATAGTTTTCTCAAGGGAAATTACAAATAAAAGTTTTGACTTTCCTAACACCATAATAACTGTTGGAGGTATTATTTTTTCAGTAATCCTTATGTTCTTTATTTGGTATTTTAAATCTGTAAAAATAATAGAATGATTAACCTCTTCTTGCACCACGACTTGCTGATTTCTCTCTATAAATTTCAGTTGTAAAAACTGAATCAGAACCAAGAACAGACCCATTCTCATCACCAATTAGGCCTGTATCCCAAAGAACATAATCGGCACCAAGTTCATTAGCTCTCTTAACAGCCAAGTCTGCAACATACAAATCATCTCTATGAGAATCACAACGTACTTTAATTAATCCAAAAGAACTTACATCATGAGGTGAAATTGGTTTGGAACCCTTTATTGGATGTACCTATAGTGCGGTCTACCCTCTGCATGATATACAATAACTACTGGTTGAAAATTTCCTTGAACTCTTGCTACTAATTTTGCATTACCCATAAGAAATCAATAAAAATCTATATTTAAATAATTAATTATCCTGGAAAGTATATATCCATACAAGAATTATAAAAATCAAATTTATATTCTGGATAAATATTACCAAATTCCTATCAAAAACAGGTATAAATCAATCACCATAATATTTTTAAAGAACAAGTCTTTCTACTTTTTATTAAATTGTGTGTATCAAAAGAGGTACGAACTCTTTCTTTTACCTGCTAGCTGAAAGCACAGCAACTATATAAAGGTTTTCCCTTTAGGTTGCTACTTCAGACAAATAAACGATGAAAGGAGGTAAAAAAACATGGCTTTAGATTTTGCAAAAGAAGCGATACAAAACGCTGAGAAGAATAGTATCAACTTTGACGAGTTAAAAGCAGGAAAGGCAAATATTAAGGTTTTTGGTGTAGGTGGATGTGGCTGTAACATGGCTACATGGCTTTTCAACAAAGGACTTAATGGAGCTTCAGTTTATGGAGTTAATACAGATGCACTGCATTTGTCAATTACAAAAGCTGACGAAAAGATTTTAATCGGAAAAGAGTTGACTCGTGGTTTAGGCTGTGGTGGTTATCCTACAAAGGGACGAGAGGCTGCAAAAGAAGCTCTTTCTGAACTGAAAAAGGCTGTTTCGGGTTCGGATATGGTCTTTGTTCTGGCTGGAATGGGCGGAGGTACAGGAACTGGTGCAATACCAGTGATTGCGCAGCTCTCTAAAGAAACCGGCGCAGTGGTAATCGCAGTAGTCACAATGCCGTTTGAAGCAGAAAAAGCAAGACTTGACAAAGCTGAATTTGGGTTACAGGAACTTAGAGAAGTGGTAGACACCGCTATAGTTCTTGATAACAATAAGCTAGTCGATATTGCAGGGCAATTGCCAATGGAACAAGCATTCGCAGTAGCAAATGAATTGGTCTCAACAATGATCAAAGGAATTGTAGAAACAATTACTTTACCATCATTAATCAATCTTGACTATGCAGACGTTTCTTCAATTATGAAGAATGGTGATGTAGCAGTTATAGGGATTGGTGAAGACAATACAAATGCAAGAGTAGATGCAGCAGTACAACAGGCATTAACAAACCCACTGCTAGATGTAGATTATAGAGGCGCAACAGGCGCATTAATCCACGTAACATGTGGTCCAGACTTAAAGCTCGAAGAATTTGATACAATCGGAAGATTGGTAACAGAAAATCTGTCACCTGAAGCACAAGTTATCATTGGTGCTAGGGTAAACAAAGAGTTCCAAGGAAGAGTAAGAGTCATTACAATAATGACTGGTGTTAAATCACCATACATCTTAGGAAAGAATTCAATGTTTGAAAAACAAGACAGAAAAATGTCTATCAATGAACTCGGCTTAGATAACTACTAAACATTTAATCATATTCCCTGCATTGCAGGGCTTTTTCTTTTTTTCTTTTTATTTTACTTTTTAAAATTAACTCATTTCCTTCAGGCACCTCAAAGAACATCTTGCTGTTCCTCCTCAATCTTAGCAAGCTCGTACATTTTTGCAATTGCTCGTCTCGCAACATCTCTTCTTATTAAATCTGGACCAATAGCATCATCCAATAATCTCGAAGGACGATCTCTAAGTAAAACATCTTGCGACTTAAGATTAGCAACTAAGTCTCCTTCGCACATAACCTTATGAGCCCAACTAGAATATGCAAGAGTTGCATTATACCTTTCTAGATCATTCATTTTTCCTCGAAATATAGTTTAGTTAATTTTTCATTCATTTCCATTTTTCTTCTATAAATTATTTAGTATAACTCTCCTCTTTGGGGCGCCATATCTATCGGCCAACCATTAACTTTCCCAGAAGTAGCTATAATTCGATGATCTCTCCACCCGCCCCTTTCAACTGCAAGAGGAATATCTTTTGATGTAAGATGCATACAAATATCTTTAATAGCCAATGCTACATTTCTTTCATTTTCTTGGTCAATAATACTAGCTATAGATACAATTGTTCTTTCTGCGCCGGATAATGTTCCAGGTCTCAAGTACCATCCTGCTTCAACAGAATATAATCCATTTACAAAGTGGGGCGTTTCCCCTTTTGTTTCTTTTTTAGACCAATCTGCATTATTTTCAAAAAATTCGGCAACATATATCCCTGCTGGATGATTTGAACTTTCAGCTATTATGTACATCCCCCTATTTCTAACGCCAATACCCCTGCAAAGATCATTAGTTGCTATTCTGTCCGGATTAAGAAATATCATTTTAAATTATCCTGAATCTTATTTAATTCTAGCAAAAAATTTTCTCTCGCATCTTTTGCAAAGGGGTTCAACTTCTGCATATCATTAAAAAGCGCAGGAGTGTCATTTCTAATTATCTCTACAATATCCATCAAGTTGTCAAATGTTTTTGTACTCAAATCTATTCTTTTTATCCCGGCATTAGTCATAGCCTGACCAATAAAATGAGTCAATGCCTGAGATAAAGCCATTTGTTTGTCGTGTTCTTCTGGAGTCGTTATAAAAACTTCAAGTCCTAATGACTCGCAAAATAACTTAACTTTTTCTATTCTTAAACCCCGAATAGGGGTCAGTGCAATCCTCATACTTGTAAGAGAACTGGGTGCTGACTGTGGACCAAACAAAGGATGAGTACCGATTATATCCACTGTTCTTGGAAGAACCTTTTCCATTAACCTGCATGAGAACATCTTTAATGAACAAACATCCAAAACAAGTGATCCAGGTCTTAGTTTATCTTTCATCTTATCTAAAACACTCTCAAAATCCTGCATTGGAACACAGATTATCACAATCCCTTTTGAAACCGCTTCATCAAAGGATACAAGAGAGATACCAAGAGCTTTTGCTTCTTTTTCTCGATCAAGGATATCAAAAACAAATACTTCTGCTTTTGTTTTAAGATGCTTCGCCATGAACTTCCCAAAATTTCCAAACCCTATTATTCCTATTTCCATTTTTTCTCCTGAATCTTTCTTGATTCATCAAATATCTTTATAAAAATCTCAGAGATAAACCAGTGATTACTAAAACTTTTTACACTCTCAAGAATCTCTTCTTCCCGAGCCTTATTTAAAATCGGCAGATTTTCTTCAAATTTTATCTTCCCTATAGCTTTTACTATCTCTGCCCTTCTTTCCAACAGCATCATCAGTTTCCCGTCTATTCTGTTGATCTTCTTTCTCATCTGGATTAATTTTTTATTTTCCATATAAATAGATGAAAAATCACCTTAATATAATTAGTTGTATAATATACAGATAATAAGCGAAATATTTATAAATAGTTGAATATTATACAATTATATGAAGATTTTATTAAATCCTGAAAAATTTGCAATAATAAAGTCAAAGAAAATAATCAGAGGAGCATTTACAAATATCGTTGATCAAAATGAGACAACCGTGATTATTGAACAAAAAGATATTGATAAAAAAGACATAATTGATATCCAGAAAGATTATAGGCTCATTACTTTTGATGGCATTTTGCCTTTTTCACTCACTGGATTTCTTGCAAAAGTCGCAAAAGCACTTGCAGATGAAAAGATTCCAATATTTGCAGTTTCAGCATACTCAACAGACCATATACTTGTGCATGAAAAACACATAAAAAAAGCAGAAAAAACTCTTAGAAAATTAAAATGAAAGACATAAAACCAAGATTAATTAATTTATTCAAACAAGGATATTGCACTCCACAAATAGCAAGGATAGCGAAGAAAATAAAAGAGCCCGCAACAACAATTCATTATAATATCAAGAGTTTAGAAAAAGAAAAGGCGATTAAAACTTATAAAGCAGTTTTTGATTATAAAAAAATAGACGAAGGACACTGCACTTACATTCTAGTCAATCTTGTCCAAGATAATTACGGAGATCCGGAAGAAATAGCCAAGCTTATTGCAAAAGACCCTAGAGTAGAAAGTGTAGATGTTTGCACAGGAGAATATGAATTAATCTTAAAACTAAGAACAAAAGACATTGATGAATATTATAGATTTGTAAAAGAAGCGATTAAAAAATACGGATTTTCAAAAGCTCTCTCCCTAACTTCTCTAAAACAGCTTAAGACAGAATTTGTCGAGTTAGATTAACCTTAAATATCTCCCCCACTTAAAAAAGGAATGAAAGAACTAACAAAAGTCCTGATTATCACTGCAATCTTAATTGCAGGCGGAATCATATCATTATCCTTTGCAAAATACTCTAGCGATTTTAATTTCTATAAATCAGAAATCTCAATTAATGGAACTCAAGTAACAGAAACACTTTATTTTCAACCAGATCAATCCTACCACACATTATATCGAAATTTCAAAGATCCAATTAGTCAATCTAACGAATACCTGAACAATCTAGTAATCAGTGTAGTTACATGCTCTTCTGGAACTCCCTATTTTAAAGACTATAACGGACAATGCTACAGCAGCAATGCTCAATTAGATAATTGTTACCCCTATACAGAAAATAATGAATACGGATGCACCTTCGGAGACATATATGGTTTCAAAGAGAACAGCGAATATAAAATAGAATCTAAATTAAATTTACATCCACAAAACCTCTTTTTAATAAAAGGGAATTACTACATTAAATTCGTAGTCTACTCTCCTTACAAACACAAATATCTCTCGGATAATTTAATTGTATCTGGAGCAATCAGAAATAATGAATATTACCCAAAAGACAATGTTGTTATCTATATCCAATATAATGGGGATATATCCCACTATTCGATAATAGATCAAAATGACTTCGAATATGATAGTAATCCTCTTTCATTTCTTGTTTATCTCTTTGCTCTTCTTCCAGCAATTATATTCTTTTTAATATGGTTCTTCCTTGGAAAAGATAAAGACTTCAATGTTCCAGAACAATTAAGCGTGTTCAATAAATCAAGAAAACCCTGGGAAGTTGCAGCATATTTTAATCCAATATTTAGCTCAATAGATAAAAATTTCTTCTCATCAATACTTTTAGGTTTTTATCAAAGAAAAGTAATTGATGTTAAAGAAATAAACAAGGAAATTTTTATCAAGCTGAATAAATTCAACGGAGATGAAATAGAAAAACAAATCTATGAAATACTTGAAAAGGTCTTAGAATTTACAGATGATAAATACAAACAAGGAGACTACTTCAACTTAAAAAAGTCCATGAAATCGTGGAGCATGCCCGGAATATTACGTCCTAGATTTATGGAATTACAAAAAGATATAGCCAAAAAAGGAAAAGACTTCATGAATAACATAGCCATATTCATTGGACTTCCTTTAATGTTTTTTTCAACTTTCCTTTCTTCAATAGCCGGCTTTCCCTTCTTAATCCCCTTAGATATATTCTCAACATTCCTAATATTCCTAGTCGGCCTTTCAAGTGCAATTCTCATAAGATATAAGCAGGACTACTACAAAGAATATCTAGAATGGCAGGCATTCAAAAAATACCTAGATGCTTCCTTCACAATTAGAACAGGAACACATAAAACAATAATTATGTGGAATGAATATCTGGTCTATGCAACAGCTTTAGGAGTTTCAAAAAAAGTGGTTAATGAACTAAAACAAGCAGGTATAATCACAAATAATCAATCTAGTTTATACATTGGTCTTCATGCTTCCGCTTCCTCAGGATTTGCAAGTTCAGGCGGACCTGGCGGAGGTCATGGAGGAGCCGGTGGCGGCGGAGTTGGTGGCGGCGGCGGTGGCGGAAGATAAATTACTCAAAGGATAGACAATATAATAAAAAATATTTCTGTGGATAAAACCCAAAAAACCAAATCATATTAATATTACTAAACCGCCTCTTTGTTACAAAAATCAAATACTCTCAATAGAAACCCTTGTCTTTCCTTCCATCCTCGGATTTCCCCATTTATTAAAATAAACAACATCATCCAAATCATACCTATTTTTCTCAGGTGTTTTAATCTTAGTTTCAAGTCCAACAGGAAAAATAGCCTCAACAACACAAGATTCAGGAACTCTTAAAACTCTTTTAATCTGCGCTTCCGAAAACCAACCAACCCAACAGGTTGAAAGCCCTAATTCAGTCAAAGCCAAAAGAAAATTTTGAATTGCTGCTCCTGCCTGCTGTCTCCCAAACTTAATTCCAGCCTCATCATAACTTCTAACCAGCTTAGTATCATCACTAACAACTGCAACAATATAACTGACCTTTCCAACAAAATCCTGCTGACTCGCTTCCGCTATTTCATCAATCTTATCTTTATCATCTATCAAAATAAATTTCCAGGATGTCTGACTCCCAGCAAGAGGCGCAAATCTCGCCATATCAATAGCCTGTAAAATCTTTCTCCAATCCGGTTTTTTATCTAAAAATCTTCTCACACTTTTTCTTTTTTTAATTGCATCTTTCAATTGCATGTTTTTTAAAGGAAAAGTGAATATAAAAATGTTTAGTTAGTGGTTTTTACTTCCTTTCACAAAGCCATACTTCAAAACAAAATCCTTCATCGATTTTCCGAATCCAGATTTATACTGCTCTATTGCTCTTTTCCCAGAAGAATAAATCGCCGTTGAATTTGCACCGCCATGATCCTTTACAGCAACAACATCTGAAAACCCAAACAGCATCGCTCCTGAATTCTCATCCGGATGAAGTCTCTTTTTCATTTTTCTTCCCAAAACCCAAAAATAAGGTATCGCGGGCCATAAAAGAGGAGACTTCTTAATTTCATCAACTGCCACATCTTCCACAGTTCTTGCGTCCTCTTCCAGTCTTTTTAAATTAATATTCCCAAATACCCCGCTCGTTACTAAAACATCAAGGTTTCCTGTTCTCCCATCCCGAGGTTCTGCTCTTCCAATAAAATCAATAACACTCCCAAGATCCGTTCGAGAAATCATTTTTTCAAAGATATTTACTGTTTCAACTATCAAATCATTTCCTTTATATTTTTCAGTACCATTACATAACACCCCAACTCTAGGTCTTTCAATACCTAATTCTCTTGCATGAGCAATCGCCATTAATCCCTGATTATAAGTGTCTCTTGCAAGAATATAAGTCTCCTGATTAGACGGATTATTTGGATGCATTACCCTCTCTTGAGAAACTCCCACATCCCCAAAAACATAAGTGCCCCCTACAAAAGGGACTTTAACTACAAAAGAAGGCTTACAAAATTTTCTCTCGTTAAGTCCTCTTGAGAAAGCTGAAACAACCTGGGCAGCATCCCCGATACTCACAGCCGCATTAATCTCTCCAGCACTCACCCGCTCAACTAGATTATACAAACTCGTTCCAGGAATTACCCTCTCAGGATTTTCTTTGTCATATTTTTCAGACGCATGCACAATCCCTAAATTAGCCGGTCTTCTTCTTATTTCCCCATTAATATCTTCTTCATTCCCAAACAAGGTAATCTTATCCTCTGGAAACTCATTAGATAACCGAACTGCAGCCTTTATAATTCTTCTAACAGGCAACTTCCCTTCTCCATTATCCGCGTCAATTCCTAGCTTAATCGGTTCTTCCATAAGTAATATCAAAAAAAGTGTATTTTAAATATTTCTATCCTAAAAATGATACACAAATGATACTTAAAAAGATAGCCAAATATAAGTAGATTAAACTAAAGGTCTAACATTCTCAAGAAATTCAGAAAGAATTTCTTTTACATCTCTCGAAGATTCAAAAACTGGCAAATCAGGAACTGTAAAAATAGGGACATTGCATATCTTCCCGTCATAAGATTCTAGATTAGGTCTTTGATGTTCAGTTAATCTATTTACAACAACAGCCTCTACAGGAAATCGTTTTTCTTTTAATTCCGCTACCAATCTCTGCGTTTCATCTAATTCTGTTTTTCTCGCTCCAGATGCAACCACATAAACTGTTCTTTCCTGACTCTTAACAGCATCCCTAAAATTCTCAAATGCAGAAACATACTTATCAATATTATCCACATAGTCATCCCTGACAAAAGCACCCAAATCAGGCCAACCAGCAAGTTTTGATCCAACACTCCATCTCTTCCTATGTTTCTTCATAACCCTTATCCTTTCAACACATTGTTTTGCCCTTTCCAGCAATTCTATCGTTGCATTGCTTGATTGATTATCATAAATAAACCGCGCTTTCTTAATTCCGTCTTGAATCTCTGGAGAACCTAAACGCTTCGCTCTCTCACCACTCATTAAGCATAATGCTGCAAGATCCTCACTAGCCACTAGAGTTCCTAACTGCTCAAGAACATCATAAAGATGAAGAATCTTAAAATAAGGAGACATCCCTTTCGTCCTATCTCCTGGACTTGTTTTCCTATTCTGCCTGACCTGTTCAACGATTTTGCCGGGAGACACCAAGCATAAATCCAAGTCTAATCCTATATTCGGCTCATCATAAAGTGTAAAAACTTCATTTTCAGGTATTCTAAATCTGCAATCCTTATGTGGAGAAACATTCAGTGCATCAGGCATTGAATGATAGCCGTCCACATCAAATGCAAGAACCCACTCTCCTGCCCGAGCATACTTTAAGCTAAGAGCAGCAGAGACTGTCGTTTTACCTATTCCGCCTTTCCCAGTCACCCATACTTCCCTGTTTCCAATCAAACTTATTAAATCCTTATTCGCCATGCCAATATATCACAGAATTCTTTTTCCCAGAGTAAATCCTGAAACCTTGCAAGCTTTTTAAAATTATCGTTAAATGTTAAATAACTAAAAAACGTCCCGGAGAGGATGAGCAAATTGCTCTTGCACTAAATTTATAATAATAAGCAAGAGTGATTTGCGAACAGAACCTTGTAGAGGTTCGAGAAGAGTACGTCCCGGAGAGGATGAGCAAATTGCTCTTGCACTAAATTTATAATAATAAGCAAGAGTGATTTGCGAACAGAACCTTGTAGAGGTTCGAGAAGAGTACGTCCCGGAGAGGACTCGAACCTCTGACCCTTCGGTTTCCCTAGGCCTACCAAAGTAGAATCTGCTGTAACAGCCGAATGCTCTACCTGTTGCTCCCTTCTTTGGTTTTACCCTCAGAAAAGTCTGAGCTACCGGGACTTAAAACAATTAGAAAAATAGTATATTTAAAACTAACTGTCTAATGGAGAACAGTCATAACTCACTAGACCCGTACTTAAATCAACATGAGGTATTGGTACTCTTGACTCTTCCCGCTCTTGTCCTTGCCCTGACTGCGTATTAGCATCTTTTATCTGCTGCATAATCAGATCATAAGCAATGCCTTGATTGAATCTATCATTTACCATCAAAACCAGTAATAATTAGAACTTAAAAATCTTCTTCTTTGTTTAATCTTCAAAAATGATAACCACTAATTTAAATATTTAGTCACTAAATAACGGGATTGCATTACTAAACCCCTTCAAACTCAGAATCATCAATCTTTAACCCCAAATCATCCTTATCGATATGTCTTCTTACAGCATTCTGTTTCTCAAGATAAGCAAACACATTCCCATGCTTAGCCCCTTGTATAAGCGAAATAATCGCCTGAATAACAGAGTCCAAATGATCTGCATGAACAATAACCCCCATATGATTACCACTAATGGCAATAACACACCCTGAAAGTTCCTCAATAGTTCTTTTCGCCTTCCCATCAGTCCCAATCACCCTTGCTCGAACATCCTCAAGGTTTTTTCTTCTTGTATGCTCCTTCATATTAATAAACTCTAAAATAAAACCTTCTTCTCTTAAAAGCATAGCATCTTCAATATCAAAGCCAAAATCAACAGCTCTCAAAATCTTATCCACAAGAAATGCGTTGAATTCCTCGCCCAAAATGAAAATCTGCCCGCCTTTTCCAAATTTAATCTTAACTTTTAATCTACTTTCAACTAAAGGCACTGCTTTCTTAATCTTTCTCAAATTTTCAACAATAATTGTATGTGTCATAGTCAATAAAAGATATAAGAGTTTATAAAATTAGTTAAAATTCACCTTCGCTTGTTTTCAATAATCCATCTCTCTTAAGTTTATCAATCGCAGCCTTAGAATATTTAAACAGAACATTTCCCTTCTCCTCATCAAACTCCCAAGGCTCAACAATAACAACATCTCCTTCTCTTAACCACATTGCTCTCCTAAGTCTTCCAGGAACTCTGCAGTTTCTTGTTTTTCCATCCATACATGAAATAAGCATCCTACTTCCACCAACTCTCTGAGCAATAATCCCAATTACTTCTTTCCCTCTAGGAAGTTTAACTCTTACAGGTCCTTCTGGTTGTTCAGGAGCGCTAGGTTTATGATATGCCATAACATAAGAAAATAAAATCTATTTATAAAACTATATGTTCCCTCGCAAAATCACATTAGAACTAACGCAATTGGAACTCCGCCGATATGAATAATCCCCCCTTCACTAATCAACCCCTGTTTCTTCGCAAGCTCACAACTCTTCTTCCCCACAATATTAAAAGTTGCATCTTCCAATTGCATGTCCAGGATAATCTCTCCCACTTCTTCTTCTGTTTTTTCCTCTCCCTTAAAAAAATTCCCAGTTAAGTCCAACTGCTTATTCCCATCTTCAAATTTCTTATCAATTAAATCAGAATCACAAACAGCCACAATATACCTATATGCTTGATGTATTTTAACCAAAATCATAATATAAAAAAATTTCAAGACTATTTAAAATTACCTTAACAAAAAACCCAAAGTATTCAAAACTTTAGTAACTTCTTCTGGAAGCCCTCTGTCGTTCGGTTGGTATCTTATTTCAACTTCCCTCCTGTAAACCCTATCCTGAGGATGAAAGAATTCTCCCCCCGATTCTTGCTTCTCTTCAACAGCTATATCACAAACAACACCATTAGAACCATTAATCTGATAATGCCTTTTTTGAGGAAAAGGCTCTAAATGAGTCGAAACAGAATTTGCCTTCAGCCATTCATTAATTAAATCGTTTTCAGGGGCAGGCTCGTAATGACTTGTAAACTTTGTTTCAGTTCCAGATTCTTTAGCATCTTGATTGACAAACTTTTGAATATATTTAGGAGAAACAAGTCTCATAACACTTAATGTCTTAGGCAAATCTTCAAGATTCATAAGGCTAAACAAATTAATAACTTTTTAAAGATTTATATCCCAAAAACTATATATCCTCAATTATAAAACAATCTATCCCAAATAACTAAATAATAAAAAATAAAAATAAAATGAATTTAAGCTTTCTTTTTCAATTTTTCAGCTTGTTCTTTTGAAAGAATCTTACACATACCACAACCGCAATCAACGCATTTTCCTTTTGCCATAAATCCGCCTCTTGAAGTTGTTGCTATCTGCATATCTTTCATTTCTTTTTGTGCTTTACATCTCATACATCTTCCTTCTACCATTTTTTCCTCCTATCATTTAGATTTTGCCTGAAATAGGTTTCTTGCTTCCACAAGCAAGACATCTCATAACCATCTGCCCGTTCTCATCCACTAATTCAGTATCTGGTTTCCCACACTTTGAGCATAATACAAAATAATTAGCATATTTTTCAACCTTTTCATTGACATTTTGCGACGTAACTTTTCTTGTTAAAATCAGCCTATCTCCATCCATCTCTCCCGAAGTTGCCAGCTCCTTAAACAAAAACTTGGCCAAATGCTCAGGTTCTCTTCTTAAGCATCCTGCAACCTGTAAAAAATTAGATATAATCGTCTTGCTCCCTTCTATATGCCCAGCTACCTTTCTTATCTCAAACCTTTCACACTTCTCGCAAGGCTTGATTTTTTCAAAAGCAGTACTCAATAATTGTTCGTAATCCATAATTCCTCTTAGATTTCTGGCTTTTTAAGGCTTTGTCAATATAAAAATCTCAAAAATAGATGAAAAGTCAGCAATCTCAAGTCATAATAATCAAAGCCTCTAAAACCGTAAAACTTTTAAATACACTAATCTTCAAAATAATATACATTCTTGGAAACTTGGTTTCTAGAACTTTTAATAAAATGGATGACGAATTAAAAAAGAATATTTTAAAAACAGGTACAAGCCTAGTTGGACTTGTCTGTAAAGATGGTATAGTCATGGCTGGAGATAGGAAGGCAACCGCAGGCGGACAGATAGTAATGCAAAAAAATGCAAAAAAAGTAGTTCAAATCAACGATTATATCGTAACTTCTGGAACAGGTACATCTTCGGATATTGAACTACTACAAAAACTAGCAAGAGCTGAATTAAGATTAAAAGAATTAAGAGATAAAAAGAGACCAACAGTAAAAGAAGCTGCAAACCTTATCGGAATGATTGCCTATAGAAACATAAGACAACCCTCAATGATACCTTTTATCGCAGGCACTATGGTCGGTGGGCTAGATGAAGATGGTAAAGCAAAACTATTTTCAATTGAACCAGCAGGAGGCGTTAATGAAGTTGAAGATTATGATGCCAACTTTTCGTCCGGAATGCCCTATATTCTTGGATTATTAGAAAGACAGTATCGTAAAGACCTAACTATTGAAGAAGGTATTAAACTTGCAATAGAATCTATAAAATCCTCCTCTCAAAGAGATACTGCATCAGGTCACGGAGTTGACGTTTTCACAATTACAAAACAGGGAATTAAACAGGTTGTAAAGCAAACAGCTAACTCCGTTTATACAGAAGACTAATTTTAAAATGGAAACAAAAGAGAGTAAATAAATAATGACAGATATACTAAAAACAATTGAAACATCACTTCCAAAAGGAGTAATTTCTTCCGATATTTTTGAAGGAGCAAACATAGTCGTTTATACAACTAATAAAGACTTCTTTAGAACTGGGGAATCCTCAATAAAGGAAGTTGTAAATCAGATTAAAAAAAGAGTTGAACTAAGAGCAGACCAAGATATTTTAATGAATCAAGAGGAAACAGAAAAAGTAATTAAAAGGATAATTCCAGCAGATGCAGAAATAACCCAAATAATTTTTGACACTCAAAGAAGTATTGTAATAATTGAGGCAAAAAAACCTGGTCTTGCAATTGGAAAAGCTGGCTCCCTATTAAAAGAAATAAGACAGGAAACATTCTGGACACCCCAAGTTCAGAGAAGTTCAGCAATAAAATCAAAGATTACAGAAGACATCCGAGCTGTTTTATATCTTAATAATACTCAAAGAAAGAAATTTCTTAATTCAATCGGAACAAAAATCTACAAAGAATGGAGCCCAGATAAAATTGATGAGTGGGTTAGAATTACTGCCCTAGGTGGAGGAAGACAAGTAGGTAGAAGCTGTTTCCTATTATCAACACCCGTCTCAAAAATCCTAATTGATTGTGGAATCGATGTATCTTCAAACGGAAAAGATAAATTCCCTTATTTAGATGTTCCTGAATTTGATTTAAACACTATCGATGCTATTGTCCTTTCACACGCTCACCTTGACCATTCAGGATTAATCCCTTACCTTTACAAAATGGGATACAAAGGTCCTGTCTACATGACTCCTCCAACAAGGGATTTAGCTGCTCTTACATCATTAGATTTCATAGGAGTAGCGTATAAACAAGCAGTAGCTCCATTATTTTCAACAGCAGACATAAGGGAAATGGTAAAGCATTCAATTTGCCTAAACTATAATGAAGTTACAGACATCGCACCAGATATAAGAATAACAATGTATAATGCAGGTCATGCTCTAGGAAGTGCAATGATTCATTTCAACATCGGAAACGGCCTTCACAATTTCCTTTATTCAGGAGATATGAAATTTGGAAAATCAAGACTCTTGGACCCTGCAGCAGTCTACTTCCCGAGATTAGAAACACTAATGATAGAATCAACCTATGGTGGAAAAGAGAATAATTCTCCCCCAAGAAAGGAAGTAGAAGAAGAACTTATTGAATTTGTTAACAAAGTTATAAGCAGAGGAGGAAAACTTCTAATTCCCGAGTTAGGTTTAGGAAGAGCTCAAGAATCAATGCTCATCCTAGAAGATGCAATGAAAAAAAATCTTCTACCAAATGTTCCAATATATATCGATGGAATGATTTGGGATATTAACGCGATTCATACTGCCTGGCCCGACTTCTTATCGACTTCGGTAAGAGCGTCAATTTTCCAAGATAAAAATCCCTTTACTTCAGACACTTTTAAGCAAGTAGGTTCATCGCAAGAAAGAAAGAAGGTTATTGAAGGCGGTCCTTGTGTTGTTTTAGCAACATCTGGTATGCTTGTTGGTGGTGCTTCAGTAGAATATTTAAGAGAGTTTGCAGACAATGAAAAAAACGGAATCGCGTTCGTCTGTTACCAGCCTCCAAGCGGATTAGGAAGACAAATGCAAGAAGGAACACTAAAAGAAGC
>Ga0268277_1000184_pt1 | contig 52050 bp, 39 predicted proteins | sample saktaG_5_FD_190132 | JGI IMG/M metagenome (GOLD analysis project Ga0268277, IMG submission 190132) | Saline water microbial communities from Sakinaw Lake, British Columbia, Canada - sak_2010_1_5_50m | ecosystem: Environmental > Aquatic > Non-marine Saline and Alkaline > Saline ... | reverse complement strand
AATTTTAAAATAAAAATATTTAATTATTAATAATAAAATTTTATGGCTATCCCAAAAAGATTGTTTAATTATTTGCAAAAAGGTAAAATTAATTTTGAACCAGTGACGCACAAAACAGTTTTTACCGCTTTTGATTTAGCGCGTACTCTGCGGGTTGATTTCAAAGAAGTAGCAAAAACATTAGTGGTCAAGGGCGACAACAATTATTACATTGTAATGTTGTCAGCGGCTCAAATGCTGGACTTCGGTCAATTAAAGAAATTGTTAAAGGTCAAAAAGATTGAAATCGCTCGAGAAAAGGTAATGGAGACGGTCTTCAAAATTCCCATGGGCACCATTACTCCCTTTGGCGGATTTTATAAAACACAGGTTTGCCTAGACAAGGGTTTGTTAAAATTAAAGAAGATGGTGGTTGGCGGCGGCAGTTATAATGATGCCATTAAGATTAAGCCAGCCGATTTAGTGAAACTAGAAAAACCGATTATTGGCGTCTTTGGTGTGCGAACAAAAATAAAATTACCTAAACCGAGTAAATCAAAAGCGAAAAAGCCAGCTAAGAAAAAATCGGTCAAAAAATCAAAAAAATCAGCATCCAAAAAAAAGAGCGTTAAGAAAAGAAAATAAAACTCAACATATGAAGCCCAGATTTATTCAGGCAAGTTGTCAAGAGGACAATGTCATTGATTTAAGGCAGGCAAAGCTTATCTTACGATATAAACCCGATATTATTCTTTTAGAATATCCAGGCCAGAAGAATAAATATAATACTATTATTGATCATAGTTTTAGCTCAAAACAATCAATCAAAAAAATTCAATCAATACAAGATAGGTTGAGGGGCATGATGAAGCTTATTCCGTGGTTGAAATCGGAAATAAAGATGTTAGATAATGCTATTGAGCTTATAAAATCTGGGCGTAGAGTTGAAATTTATGGCATTGATGGGCCAAAAGATTTATTAGCAGAGGGTTATGATCTATGGAAGGGTCAATATCCGCAGATAGCCAAAAATTGGCTTTGGTGGGTAAGAATTTTTTTGAGAGAAAAATATATGGCCAAGAATATTAAATCGATATTAAAACATTATAAATTAAAAAATAATCCTAACGTAGCTGTTTTTTTACAAAGTTTTCATTGGCGACACGTAAAGTTTCTCCTTAAAAATTATAGCAAAGAAAAAATTTGGCATTATTATTTCAATAAATTCGGTAAGTATATTAATTTAGCTAATATTGATTCAAAAATTAAAACAGAAAATGATATTTTTTATAAATATTGGCGAATAGCTTCTAAATTTTAATTTAATAATTTGTGGCCTATCAAGTTAGTTTAGAGAAATTTTCTGGTCCATTAGATTTGCTATTGCAGTTGATTGAAAAAAATGAACTGGACATTATTGAAATGTCTTTGCTGAAAATTACTGACGAATTTGTGAAGTACGTGGAAACCCTGGAAGAAATTAAACCAGAAGAACTGGCAGACTTTTTAGTTATGGCGGCGCGTTTATTATTCTTCAAGTCCAACTTATTAATGCCGGGTTTGCTGCCGACAGATGAAGAGCCTGACGATTTGGTGAATCAATTAAAAATTTATCGCGAGTATTTTTTAGCCTCTAAGATTATTCATAAGATTTTTAATAAAAACCAGGTGGCTTTTAGTCGAGATAAATTTCCTTCGGATTTAGTCCAACAAAGCTTTCGTTTAAAAACAAAAGTTACTCCCAAGATGCTTCAGCATTATTGCGAGAATGTTTTATGGGCGGTGGTGTCACAAATGAAGTTGGCTCAAAAAACCATCCGTAAGGTTATTTCGTTAAAAGAAAAAGTTGCTCATATTATTAGGCTGTTGGCCAATAACATAGAGCTAAAACTTGGCTCTTTGTTCTCTTCACAGAGCCGAGCCGAAGTCGTAGTAACATTTTTGGCCGTGCTGGAATTAGTTAAAGAAAGACAGGCCGATGCTCGTCAAGATGGTTTATTTGAAGAAATAACCATCACTAAGGCATTGAGCCACTAATATCCACGAATATCCGCCAGCTGGCGGACACGAATTTCACGAATAATTAGTGATATTCGTGTCGGTATTTGTGGTATTCGTGTTTAATCTTATGATTCATTATTCGCAGTTCGCACGATTAGCATAAGTTTTGTAGATTAGCATTATATAAAATTAATTCGTAATTAGTAGGAAATGACGAAGTCAATCATTGAAAGCTTACTTTATATTTCTACTCGCCCCTTGTCGTTTAAGGAACTGGCCAAGTTAACCAATCAAAAAGTTGGCGAGGTTGAGGCGGCAGTTAAAGAATTGGTTGATGAATACAATCTTAAAGACGGGGGAATAAAGATTATTCAAAACGGCAATCAGGTGCAGATGACCACCAGCCCTAAATACACTGAATTGATTCAAGGATTTTTAGGAGAGGAGGTAAGCGGGGAGCTGACGCCGGCCTCAATTGAGACATTGTCTGTCATTGCTTATCGTCAGCCGATTCGCCGTGAAGACTTAGAACAAATCCGCGGCGTCAATTGTTCAATTATTTTGCGCAATTTATTAATTCGCGGTTTAGCCGAGGAAGAAAAGAAGGATGGACGAGTTTTTTATCGCTTAAGTTTGGATTTTATGAAACATCTGGGAGTGACTGACGTTAAAGAGTTGCCGGATTTTGCCAAATTAAATTCTATCAATATCGCGCCGACCTTAGATCCAATGCCGCCCATCCAGGCTCCAGTCCAGACCGAATCTGATCCGCAGTTAACCGAAGAAATTGATTAAAAATTTTCTGGCGGGAGACTTCCGCCAGAACTGAAATATAGAAGAAAATTAAATGAAGCGCCGCGCAGTAAACTGCGCGGTATAAAGCGGAATCCTCCAAGGCCCCCGGCTCTCCTTCGGTCAAGCCTGCCTGGCGGCAGATAGGGCTTCGGATGATTCTCCGTGCCTGTACCCCAGCAGATAGCTGCGGAGTATTCGGCGGCGGATGATAAAAGACAAAAAAATGAAAGCGTTTATTATAGCCGCTGGATTTGCGACGCGGCTTCATCCATTAACCCTTAATCAACCCAAGGCGCTTTTGCCGATAAAGAATAAACCGATTCTAAATTACATCATAGAAAAGATAGAAAAAGTTCCAGAGGTTGACAGGATTTATATTGTCAGTAATGAAAAATTTTATTTGAATTTTAAGGCCTGGCTTGACAGTAATCAAAAGAATTCTTTGAAGCCGATTTTTATTTTTAACGAGGGATCAACCTCGGCAGAACATCAAAAGGGCGTCATTGATCATTGTGTTGAGATAATGAATCAAGACAACATTAATGACGATTTGTTAATTTTGTATGGTGATAATTTTTTTTCGCTAGAATTAAATAAGTTTGCCGAATTTTTTAAAAATAAAAGATCAACTTGCTTGGCCTGTTATGCCTTGTCAGCCTTGGATGAGGCCAAAAAATTTGGCAATATTAAGATAGACCAAAATAATAAAATTATTGAAATTAAAGAAAAACCGCAAAATCCCGAATCAAACCTGGCAGTTACGGGAATTTATTTAATAAAGAAAGACGATCTTAACGATCTTCGAAATTTTCACCAAAAATCTAAAAAGGAAAACAAATTAAGCACTCATTGGAGTATGACATATTTTATCTTAGATTTATATCTTAAAAAAGATGTTTATGCTTTTCCTTTTTCGGGCGACTGGATTGATATTGGCAGTAAAGAAGATTACAAAAAAATAAGTTCTATTAATATCGTGCCGACCTTAGATCCGATGCCGTCAATTCAAGGCGATTCCAGTCAGTCGCCAGCCGAAGAGAACAAAGATTAAAATATATTTTTTAATTGCCATAAAGGCGAGGACTTACCTCGCCTTTTGGTTTTAACATTTTTGCATGAGGGACCCCATGATATTAAAAGAGCTTTGTGTATAACGAGTTTTTTATTTTTCTTAATTTTTTCGCGATCGCGAATTTATTAAGAAAATGAAAATAACCATCAAAGTAAGTAACGGCGCCAGGCATCTAAAGGTGGTGTCCTAATCTAGAACAGAAAGGTCAAATTTTTGTCTCTCATTTCATTTGGCAACCAACCTTTTAATACCTTATGCGATGCCCAGTTTCCGAAATATCTAGTAATTCGGTACCAGGTATCAGCCGTAAAAACCTTGTAAAATAAGGCTTATCTTGATTGGTTGACTAAAATTAAGGAAAATTAAGAAAAAAGATTAAGAAAGAGGAAAAAGAAAAAATTAAGGAAGAAAAACTTGAAATTAATTGTTATTCCGTTGTTTGGAGCGGTCGCACCAATTGACGGAATGAAATTTTTAGATTAATATTAAATAATATTGTATTAATATGTTAAGGACACTAAGTTAAAGATATTTCCCGAGAATGGCGCCAGGCGCCGAAAAGTGGTGCCGTAAAACCTTTGTCAGATTTGGGCCATAAGGTCAAATTTTGAAAGAAGAATTTTTTGATTCAGTTTTATCCCATTCGATAAACTCAGGACAAACAAAATCAATATCCAACAAACAACATCCTTACAAACTTGAGAATGTAAGGATGTTTTAAACTATGAATAAAGTAGAGATTCCATTTTGGTACGATTTTGATTTTTTGGACTTCATTACAACATTCCAATATTCTTCCAACTTCGCCTAGGCTTCGCTGGACAAGGCGTTTTGCCCAGCGTAGCTTTAGCGAAGTTGGGCGAATGGTAGAATAGTTTAGTAAAATGAATTTATAAAAAAATTTTTAATATAAAATAAAATTATTTTACAATAAATTTTTTTTTGACATGATTGCATAAAAGACACCAAGACAATAGTGCGCGCCAGGGTGGGGCAGGGCAATCTATGTCTTTTTGTTTGACTTTTTATTTTTTGGGTCTATACTGCTTGTTATGTTATACATCGTTGCCACGCCGATTGGAAACCTAAAGGACATTACTTTGCGGGCACTAAAGACCCTAGAAGAGGTTGATTTTATTTTATGCGAAGACACGCGGGTGACCAAAAAATTATTAGACCATTATCAGATTGATAAGCCGATGATTTCTTATCACCAGCATTCACGCTTGGCGAAAATTGATTTTATTGTAAGATTATTAAAAGAAGGCAAAAACTTGGCCTTAGTTTCTGATGCCGGCACGCCTGGTATTTCTGATCCCGGCAATCAGCTCATTAAACAGGTCGTGGCTGAATTAGGTGAAGATGTCAAAATCATTCCTATCCCAGGAGCAGCGGCTGTTATTACCGCTTTATCAATTTCTGGATTTGCGACCGACAAATTTATTTTTGCCGGATTTCCGCCGCACAAAAAGGGGAGACAGAAATTTTTTAAAGAAATTACTCAAGCCAAAGAAACAGTAGTATTTTATGAATCAACTCACCGCATTGAAAAGGCGCTCACCGAATTGACTAATCTTAACAATGAATTAAAAATTGTGGTTTGTCGCGAACTGACGAAAAAATTTGAGAGTATTTATCGCGGCACACCGAGCGAAGTTTTAGCCAAAATAAAGAACGATTCATCAAAAGGCGAATTTGTAGTAATAATTGAAATATGAGAAAAATATTTAAAAAGATTATTTTGTTTGTCGCCCTAGAAGAAGAATTTCCTAAAAAATTAGTTCCTAAGGGCATTGATGTTTATTATACGCATTGTGGTAAAATAAATGCCACAATCATGGCCATGAAGGTATTAAGTAAAATGAAGAGAAAAGATATTTTGGTTGTTAACTATGGTACAGCAGGGTCTTCTTCTCACAAAATAGGGACATTAGTAAAAGTTACAAAGTTTCAACAGGCAGATATTGATGCCAGTGCTCTTGGTTTTCAGAAAGGAGTTACTCCGCTTGACAAAAAGTTTTTTAAATTTAATACTCGAGAAATCAATTTTGGAAAAGGTGAAACTTGCTATACAGCCGATAATTTACAAAATTTTCCTCTTGAAGACATGGAAGCATATTCTATCGCCAAAGTCTGTAAATTATATAAAATAAAATTTATTAGCTATAAATTCATTGCCAATAATTTTAACAAAAAAGCTAAAATAGATTGGGAAAAGAATATTAATAAGGGAATTAAATTGTTTATTGGCGAACTAATGAAAAATTACTATTTTAGACGTTAAAACCGGTTCTAACCTGGTTGCATAAGAGATCGGTAAATATAGGGCGACATCAATTTCTTGTTTAGCAGTTTATATCTTGTCGCGGTGGGATAAATTAAAAAGATAAAAAAATGACGACATGAGAGGCGAGTTTGTCGTGGTTGTGGAAAAGTATCAGGATTTATCTTGACAATTTATTTTAAAATGTTATTGTCTTATTAAGACTTATTATTGTATTATTGAATAGTAAAAATATGCTTCAATCGCAGTCCAATTATTTCAAAATGATGATGGAAATGATGGCCCTCAAAAGCGAAGGCAGTTTTTTGCATACCTAAAGTTATAAAAAGGAATTACAAAAAACGGCCTTCGAAAAAGGGCCGTTTTTTATTAATCAAAAAATATGAATATCACAATCATAAACGATTGTCTAGACGCAAATGCATCTGGCAGACAGATAACAAGAGCCACGTCGCTTCTTGGCGGCCCGATTTCTTTCATTGGTGTTGCTAATGATTTAGAAGCAGGGGGCAATCTTGTTGATGCTCTTGATGCTATTGATGGGCGCGCGGGTGTAGTTCTAGTCAATGTGGCACCAAGGGGTGGAGTGGCAAAAAAATGGAAAAATGGAACGCCATTTGGTTATTTTTGGCATAAAAGTACTTTAGTTATCGCCAGCATAGATGGATTTACGTTGTCGCTAGTAAAGAAATTACATTTAATCGATTTTATAAATATAGTGGACATTTCTATCGCTATTAATATCTTAACAGAAGATGTACCTATTTCGTCCAATCGAAAAAGGCATATTATCAATAGCCAATTCAGAAGCTATGATTTTCTTCCTCGCTTGGCTGCCTTCCTTTTAAAGCACAAACATGTTGCTAGCACCCGACTAGATATTAGTAAAATTATTAGTGCACCTTTAACAATTTGGTGGATTGATAACTTCGGGAACTGCAAAACCACTCTTTTATTACGCGATATAGCTTCTCGAAAGGATGGTTTGGTGACAACCAATCTTGGTCCATTGCATTTTTATTCTCGTCTAAAAGATGTTCCAGACAAAAGGGCCGCATTAATTGTCGGAAGCTCTGGCTTAGGAGATGGGCGTTTCTTAGAAATTGTTATCCAGGGAGCCAGTGCCGCTCAATACCTTGGCCTTTCTTCTGGAGATGCAATATTTTAGTTTTAAACACTGGGGGCAGCTTTATTGTGGACAAAATAATTATTGAGAATATAATTAAATGAGGTTATTGTTTTCAGTTTAATTTATTGTGGTTGTCGAAATATATTTTTATGGATAAAAAATTTTACATCACCACGCCGATTTATTACGTGAACATGAATCCTCATTTGGGCACCGCTTACCCGACTGTGGCGGCTGATGTTTTGGCGCGCCATCATCGCGCCAAAGGCGAGCAGGTTTTTTTCTTGACCGGAACGGACGAACACGGAGCAAAAATTGTTGAAGCTGCGACTAAGAATCGTAAAACACCAAAGGAGTTTGTTGACGAGATTGCGGCCAAGTATCAATTGTTATGGGATGAGTTGCAAATTTCTAATGATAATTTTATTCGCACCACCGATCCGCAGCACGAGAAAATTGCCGCCGCCATCGCTCAGCGTTTATACGATAAAGGATTTATTTACAAAGGAACCTACTCCGGCCTTTATTGCGTGGGCTGCGAACGTTATTATACAGAAAAAGAATTAGTGGACGGCAAATGTCCATATCATCAAACTGCACCGACGCAATTGTCGGAAGATTGTTACTTTTTTAAATTATCTGGTTTTCAAGAGCCATTAATGAAGTTGATTGACCAGGGCGACTGGGTGATTGAACCGAAGGAGCGACGCAATGAAGTATTGGGATTTTTGAAAACCGAAAAATTAGAAGATTTAGCCATTTCTCGCGTCAGAGCAAAAATGAATTGGGGTATTACTTTGCCTTGGGACAAAAATCAGGTGCTCTATGTTTGGGTTGACGCGCTATTAAATTATTTGACCGGCTTAAAATGGGATGGAGATTTTAATAAATTGTCAGAGCTTTGGCCGCCGGACGCGCAGCTGCTGGGTAAAGATATTCTGCGTTTTCATGCGGTGATTTGGCCGGCCATGTTGTTGGCGTTGGAAATTCCTTTACCAAAAAAATTATTTATTACCGGATTTTTTACCATTAACGGTCAAAAGATGAGCAAGTCGCTGGGCAATGTGATTGATCCCAATGAAGTGATTAGAATTTTTGGCTCAGATGCGGCGCGTTATTTATTATTAAGTTTATTTCCTTTTGGCCAAGACGGCGACGTATCCATGGAAAAATTTTATGATAAATATAGCGCCAACTTAGCGAGCGGTTTGGGCAATTTGGTCTCACGGGTAATTACTCTGGCCCTAAAGCAAGAGACAATCTATGAATTTTCTGAAAACAATGAGTTCCGCGTTAAGATTACCGCCACCTGGGCTACCTACGAAAAAGCTATGGACAATTTGGCTTTTGAACAGGCCTTGATCGCGATTCAGGATTTGGCCTCATTTTGCGACAAATACATTGAAATTAATAAACCCTGGCAATTGGTGAAAACCAACCTTGATTTATTCAAAAAAGTGATGTATAATTTACTGGAGAGCTTGAGGCATTTGGCTTGGCTGACTAGCCCCTTTATGCCCGAGATTAGTGAGAAAATTTTAGCGGCGTTGGGATTGTTTACGGAAAACAAGAAAGATTTGTCGCTGGTCAAAGACTGGGGGGCAGTTAATCATTATCAAGTCAAATCCGTCAAGCCATTGTTTCCGCGTTTAACCCGTGATTAAAATATTTAAAGTTGCACCTCTAAATTGAATTCATTTCATTAAGATTCTTTATTCTAAATTCCCCGCCTGCCTAAGCCGCCCCATAAATATAAAAACTTAAAAATAAAATCATTTATTACCTTCTGTCCCGCCTGCCAACGCCTGTCAATTGCATCGAGATAGACTTCGGAGATAAACCCTAACAGTAAATAAACTTCCTATTTAGAGATAGGCATATGGCGGGCAGGTTAGAATTAACTCTAAGGAGGCATCCGCCAACTGGCGGAGGCGGGCAGGTATATTCCACATTCTAAATTCTAATTTTTATGACCATTTTTGATCTTGTACTATTATTAATCCTTTTCGGTTTTATCTGGTTTGATTTTTGGTTAGGATTAATTTATGCGGTTGGCAGTTTGGTCGGCGTAGTTGCAGCCTCTGTTTTAGCTAGTCGTTGGTATGAATTTGTAGCCACAAAATTATCCTTTATTTTTGGCACTCACGCAGATTTGGGCAAGATAATTTGCTTCGTGGTTTTATATATCGTCATTTGGCGATTGGTGGTTTTTATTTTCAGCTTGATCAACAAAACTTTCAACATTTTAACTTTCATCCCATTTCTAAAGAGTATTAATCGTTTGGCTGGCGCGGCGCTGGGATTTTTAGAAGGTGCTTTAATTTTAGGTTTAGTGTTATTTTTCTTAAGTAATTTTCCTATTGGTTGGTTGGTAGATTTAATTAATCAATCAGCCGTGGCTCAATTTTTGATCAAGATTGCTAAAATTCTGTGGCCGCTATTGCCCATCGGGCTCAAGAAGATGCACGACATTCAACAGCAAATCCCAACCCACTTCTAAAAAATATCTTCTTGCGGGGGGTCACCGAATTTGACAAAATTAAATAACTTGGTATAATTTGTTAAATCGGTGTTAAGCCGTTTTTTTAATTTCCCGAGAATGTTTCGGTTAATACCGAAATACATTCTCGCGGATCCCGAAAAACATATTTATTTTATTGTTTTTTGGGAAACATTAATCAGTTATTATGACGCAATATTTAACTCAAAAAGAATTAGAAAAACTAAAGATAGAACTAGAACATCTGATACGTGTTAAGCGAAAAAAGATCGCCGAACATATTCATATTGCCAAGGAGCAGGGAGATCTGAGCGAAAACGCCGAGTATGTCTCGGCCAAGGAAGAGCAGGGCTTAAATGAGACGAGAATTCAAGAGTTAGAAACACTTTTCCGTAGCGCTGAAATAGTAGTAGAACATCATGATGGTAGGGTCGGTGTGGGCAATAAAGTAAAAGTCAAAATCGGTATCAAAACCGAAATCTTTACTATTGTTTCTCCGGAGAGTGTGGATTTATTAAAAGGCAAAATTTCTTATGAATCGCCGTTGGGCCGGGCCTTGATGGGCAAAAAAACGGGCGACGACGTGACGATTAAGGCGCCGATGGGGACAATGAAATACAAAATTGTTAAAGTAGAATAGTGAGAATAGAAAATAGAAGAGAATACAGGGTCTGACCCTGTCAGAAGGTCTGTCGGGAGGTTTCAATAAAAAATATGCATAGAAGATAGAATATTGAAGATGGAATAAAAAACGGCCGAAAGGCCGTTTTTGTTTTGAGAGATAAAAAAGGGGTCCGACCTAAGTCGGACCCCGGGGGAGGTTTCTCCCACTATGTTGTACCGTTATTCGATGATAACTTTCCGTGCCGACTCCTGCTCCCCTTCCAGGAAGTAGATGCCAGGAGGGAGGCGGCTGACGTCATTTGCGTCGGAATGCAGGCGAAGCGCTCGCCGGCCAGAGATGTCGAGCAGGTAGACGGAGCTGTGAGTTGGAGCTATTGGCAGACGAAGGATGCCATGGATAACGGTCGGTCCAGTATAGACGGGGCTTACTCGCCCTTTTTCCGCTACGCCCAGTACTGAATCCCGAATTACTGAAACAGTGTTTGAATCGTAGTTGGCGACGTAGATGCGGTTCTGGACCGGACTCCAGGTGAAGGCGCAGGGATTGTCCCCGATTCCTATCGTACGAAGCACCTGATTACTTGCCCCGTCAATCACGGTCACGTTATTGCTCCCGTAGTTCGCGCAATAGATCTTATTGTTCGCCGGGTTGTAGCACAGAGTAAGGGGACTGGACCCGGCTACCACGGTGGCGATGACCTGATTTGTGGCGCCGTCAATCACGGTCACGTTATTGCTCCCGTAGTTCGCGCAATAGACTTTGTTGTTTAGCGGGTTGTAGCACAGAGCGCACGGCCAGGAGCCTGCCGCCACAGTCGTGTCAACCTGATTTGATGCCCCGTCAATCACGGTCACGTTTCCGTGCTGGTTCGCGCAATAGACTTTGTTATTCTGCGGGTTGTAGCACAGAGCGCAGGGCTCGGATCCGGCCACCACGGTGGTGATGACCTGATTTGATGCCCCGTCAATCACGGTGACATTATTGCTGTTCGTGTTCGCGCAATAGACTTTGTTATTCGCCGGGTTGTAGCATAGGGCTTGGGGACTGGAATCGGCTACCACGGTGGTGATGACCTGATTTGATGCCCCGTCAATCACGGTCACGTTGCCGACCTCATCGAGCTTCGCCGTGTTCGCGCAATAGACCTTATTGTTCGCCGGGTTGTAGCATAGGGCCTGGGGTCTGGATCCGGCTACCACGGTGGTGATGACCTGATTTGTGGCGCCGTCAATCACGGTGACATTATTGCTGTTCGTGTTCGCGCAATAGACCTTGTTGTTCTGTGAATTGTAGCATAGAGCGAAAGGCTTTACTCCGACCGTTATCGTCGTCTCTAGCCACTGGGCTTGAGCGACGCAGATCACCGATAGAATGGCGATTACCATTACTGTCAGCACGCTTTTGTTGCAGTACATTGTACCTCCTTGTTTTTGTTTTGACTTGCCGGTTCTTCAACTGGCCAATACATAATAACACTTATTCGCGGAAAAGTCAAGCTGTTATTCGGTTAATATTACGGCGTGTGTAATCTTTAAGATTTTTGAGTGCCACCTTTAATGTTAATTAAACGCTCCTACAGATTTTTGGCCCGCCTGACTTGACTGCCGACAGGCAGGTGGTAGGCAGGTGTGTGGGTCAACAGGATAATTTTATTTTAAAACCTTAAAATCACCGTGCCTCGTGATAATATTCTGATATTATTTTGTCTTAATCTTTTCACGATCGTGAAAAGATTAAGAAGGCGTAGAATCAGTAATTATTATTGCCAAGCGGAGGTTGATTTTTTACTTAAATTACCTATAATTAAGCTTAATATGAAAATCGCTAATCGTACTAATTTTATCCCGAATAATACTAATATTATTAGCCTGCCTGCCGGTAGGCAGGTAGTAATTAGCGACCTGCCCGCCATATGCCTATCTTGGAAATAGGAAGTTTATTTGTCATTAAAGTTTATTTCCGAAGTTTATCTTGGTTTCATTGACAGGCGTTGGCAGGCGGGTACTATTCGTATGATTAGTGAGTGAGCGAGTCAGTCAATTGATGGACGGACGAGCGAAATTAGTAGTAATAAGTATATATATGAAATTATGTCTCATCACTTTTGGCTGTAAACTTAATCAAGCCGAATCATTGGCTTGGCAAGAGAAATTTGGTTATCGCGGTATTCGGCCGGTCAACGAAAAACAAAAATCAGACCTGGTTATTATTAATGCTTGCGCGGTGACGGCCAAGGCTGAACGGGAGCTACGGCAAAAAATCAATCAATTGCGACGATTGAATACGCAGGCCAAAATAATTGTTACTGGTTGTTATTCGGCAAAAAATGAAGCGCCGCGCAGCTTACTGCGCGGGATCAAGCGGAATCCTCCAAAGCCCCCAGCCCTCCCTTCTCCGCCAGCTGGCGGATTCGGAGGGTTCTCCACGCCTCCATTTCCGCAGCAACCTGCGGAGCATTCGGCGACGGAGAATAAATTAGCCGATTATTCAGTTTCGCGCAATAAATTAACTGGTTTGATTTTAAAGTTAATCGGAAAAACAAAAAAAATGCCATCCTCTTCGGTTCAACCGTCGCGCACCAGGGCTTTGGTTAAGATTCAAGATGGCTGCGATAATTTTTGCGCCTATTGCATTGTGCCATTTCTGCGCGGTCGTCTCAAAAGTAAATCAGTGAAAAGTATTATCAAAGAAATTCAGGGGCGCGAAAAGCAGGGTTATCAAGAGGTCGTCTTGGTAGGCACTGATTTAAAAAAATTCGGCAACACCAAACGAAACCTACTTTGTTTATTGAAACAAACTTTAAGGCAAACCAGCATTCCGCGGATTCGTTTGTCTTCTCTGTGGCCGACGGCAATCAACCAGTCGCTCATCAATTTGTTCAGAAACAATCCGCGCCTTTGTCCGCATTTTCATTTGTCTATGCAATCCGGGAGCGATAAAATTTTAAAATTAATGGGTCGACATTATACGGTTAAAGAGATTTTGCGACTCGTTAAAAAGATGCGCGCAATTCCCAGCTTATCTTTAACCGCTGATTTGATAGTTGGTTTTCCAGGTGAGACCGATAAAGATTTCAAGCAGACGATCAAATTTGTTCAAGCGGCCAAATTACTTAAGATTCATATTTTTAAATATTCATTGCGGCCAGGCACGCGGGCGGCCAAAATGGCCAATCAAATTTCCGAAGCCACTAAAAAACAGCGTAGTCAATGGCTGGAGGAGGTCGGCCGTAAGGCTTCCGAACTCGTTAAGCAAAAATATCTTAATAAAATAATTCAGGTTTTGGTTGAGAACAAAAAAGACCGCCTCTGGACCGGCCTTACTAACAATTATTTGCGCGTTTATCTTAAAAGCCAGAGAAAACTACGAAATCAGTTGGCCTTGGCGCGATTAATTAGGTTGTGGCGAGGTGGATTTTATGGTAAGATAATCTAAGTAAAGCACCAAATCCAAAATCACAAATTCCAAATAAATTACAATGACCAAAAAGGGCCGAAAAGATTTAAAAATGTTTTGGATTTAGTGATTTGAATTTGGGATTTATTTAGGATTTGTAATTTTGTGCTTGTAATTTAATCTATTCGTAATTCGTTTAAGATTCGTAATTAGTAGGTTGAAATATGACTATCAAGAAAATTTACAAACGAGATGGCGCGCCGGCCCCCTTTAATCAGCAAAAAATTATTGAAGCCATTTCTAAGGCAGCGGCAGAAGTTGGAGTAAAAGATTCACCGCTCGTTCAAAGATTATCACAACGAGTTGTGGTTATTTTGGAGAAAAATTTTTCAGACGCGCCGCCGGCCGTAGAAGACATTCAAGATATAGTTGAACGGGTTTTAATCGAAGCTGGCCAATCCGAAATTGCTAAGGCGTTTATTGTCTATCGGCAGAAGAGAAAAGAATTGCGTGAAAAACAAACTAAAGAAGAAGTTGAAAAAATTCCTTATCGAGTCATTTGGGAGGCGCTGGTTTGGAATTTAGAACACTCCTGCGAGACAATCATTAAATTAAATGAGCACATTAAAATCGGAGTTTTTCCTGAATTAATTAAAGTCGCCGAAAAAAGATACGACGAGGAAATTAATAAAATCGCTAATTTAATTTTAGATAAAAAAGATAAAATTAAATTATTAATCATTGCCGGCCCATCGTCGTCGGGCAAAAGCACCACGGCTGAGCGTTTGGGCGAAGCGTTAGCGCGCGCCGGAATTAGCTTTTTGAAATTTAGCGTCGATAATTATTTTTATAATATTGAAACCCAGCTCAAGGATCAATACAATGATCATGATTATGAAGGTCCATATGCGCTGGAAATTCCTTTGATTAATAAACACATGACCGCCCTCTCAAAGGGGAGAACGATTGATGTTCCATTTTATAATTTTCCCACCGGCCAACGCGAGTGGCGGGGCGAAAAAATGACCCTTAGCTCTAACCAGATTATTTTAGTTGACTCTCATTTTGGTTTATATGATCAATTGACCAGGGCAATCCCTGGACAGCAAAAATTCGGTTTGTATCTGGAAACCTTGTGCCAATTAAAAGACAAGAATGGGCGATTCGTGAAATGGACCGACGTTCGTTTATTGCGTCGGATGATCCGGGATGCCAAATTTCGCGGATCCAAACCGATAGAAACAATTGGGCATTGGCATTATGTGCGGCGTGGAGAAATTAAAAATATTATTCCCAACATCTCGCGCGCCAACTATGTTTTAAATACCGCTTTGCCCTACGAACTGCCGGCTTTAAAGCATTATCTATATTCATATTTACCCGAGATTATGTTGGCCTATCAAAATAATCCGGAAAAAATTGATGCTTTTATTAGGGCGCAGCGGGTTTATAATCTTTTGTCAGAGGTAGAGGAGTGGTCGGATATGTCAGTTATTCCAGCCAAGTCACTGTTAAGAGAATTTATTGGTTTTGACGACTAAAAGACATTGTTTTTTATTCTATTTGTTTTATAATAAAAGGAGGATATTGAGCATAGAACCATAAATTATGTCGTGCGTTTTTTGTCAAATTGCCAACAAAGAAATACCGGTGAAATTTATTTTTGAGAACGATCGGTTCATGGCCTTTAATGATTTACATCCAGTAGCGTTGGTTCATATTTTAATCGTGCCAAAACGACACATAGCCACTATTAATGATGCGACCGAACAAGACAAATTATTACTTGGTGAAATGATTTTATTAGCTAAAAAAATCGCGCAGGACAAGGGCATTGCCACAAGCGGCTATAAATTGATTTTTAATTGCGGCGAAGATGGCGGGCAAATTATTCCGCATATTCATTTGCACCTAATCGGCGGGGAAAAAATGAAATGTATAATATAAACTAAGCACCAAATCCAAAATCTCAAGCTCTAAATAAGCACCAATAATAAAATTTAAAGATTTGAGCATTTCGGATTTTGAATTTAATAATTGTAATTTATTTAGGATTTGTCGTCCTGCGGACGATCAACCGCAGGTTGATAACTTTGTGCTTGTAATTTAATCATTTTTAATAGGTAATTGTAAAATTTATGTGCAAGAAAATTCTAAAGGCTGGTTTTTGGGGGGTAATACTTGGTGCTATTGCCGGTTTATTTTTAGCTCCCAAGTCTGGCAAAGAAACTCGTGAGGATTTAAAACAAAAAGCAGGAGAAATGAAGGACAAGGCCATGGCGACGGCAGAAAAAATTGAAAATAAGGCCGAAGCAGTAATAGAAAAGGTTGAACAAAAAGCTGAAGAGACGGTTCAAGAAATAAAATCAGAATGGAACGAAGAGAAGAAAGAGCAGAAGTAATCCTAATTTTTAATTCTTAAAGTATTTTATGCCAAAATTTGTTGTTAAAGTTGATCAACAAAAATGTATTGGTTGTGGCAGTTGTGTGGCAGTTTGTCCAGATAATTTTGAATTAAAAGATGATGGGAAATCGTATCCCATTCATTCTGAAATTGATGATTTGGGTTGCAGTCAAGTGGCGGCCGAGAGTTGCCCGGTGCAAGTCATTACTGTGGAGCCGGCATCATAAAGCGGGGCGCAATTACCAATTACCAATTTCTAATTTTTATTGAATTTTTAATGTCTTAATGTTTAAACATTGAATCATTAAGTCATTCATTGTCACCCTGCGGGCGATCAGCCTCGGGCTGAAAAATTGAAAATTTAAAATTATTATTATGTTGGTTAACGATCAAAAAATTAAACAGGGTTTGTTGTTGGGCAATGAGGCCGTGGCGCGAGGAGCACTGGAGGCCGGTGTCAGTTTTGTTACCACTTATCCGGGCACTCCAGCATCAGAAATCGGCGATACTTTTGCAAAGATCGCCAAGGAAATGGGTTTTTATTTTGAATATAGCGCCAATGAAAAAGTTGCCCTAGAGGTGGCCGCTGGCGCGGCTTTTTCTGGTTTACCGGCGATAGTGGTCATGAAACACTATGGTCTTAATGTGGCCTTAGATAGTTTTTTGCCCTTAGTTTATCTAGAGTGCCCGCTGGTCGTAGTAATTGCCGATGATCCAGGGTCGTGGAGTTCTATTCAGGCCGAGCAGGACAGCCGTTGGTTGGCAAGATTAGGACATGTGCCCACCTTAGAGCCGGCCGACAGCCAAGAGGTCAAAGATATGACCATCGCCGCCTTTGGCCTGGCGCAACAATATAAGATTCCAGTTCTGGTTCGTCTGACCACCCGCGTGTGCCACAGTCGGACCCTGGTTAATTTTAATAAAATTTTACCGCCGCGAAGCTTGGGACGGTTTATTAAGAAAGAATTCGGTGTGGGTTCGGCGCAAACCATAGCACGGCATAAAAATTTAATTTCCAAAATAAAAAAATTTCAGGAAGATACTGCAAACAATAAATTTAATTTCATTGATAGCGGTCGCGAGCGAAAATTAGGAGTGGTGGTTTCAGGCGTGTCCTTTTATTACGTTAAAGAAATTTTGACTCAATTAAACTTATCTTTGCCGATCTTAAAAATCGGTCTTAGCTATCCTATAATTAAAAATAAGTTTAAAGAATTTTTTGACCAAGCAGACGAAATTTTAGTAGTGGAGGAGCTTGATCCAATTTTGGAACGCGAAGTGAGACGATTATTGCAGGAATTTAATTTAAATAAAAAAGTTTATGGCAAAAATTTATTGCCCAGTGCCGGAGAGCTGCGACCAGAGTATGTTTTTGAAGCTCTACAGAAAATTTTGAATTTATCGTCAACCCAAACATTAAGTAATCATCAAGCCATTTGGCATCCAGAACAAATTGAAACGCGTCCGCCAACTTTTTGCGCCGGTTGTCCGCATCGCGCCACCTTTTGGATGGTCAAAAAAGCAGTCGGGAATGATGTAGTGTTTGGCGGTGATATTGGTTGTTATCTTTTGGGCGCTTTACCGCCATTCAATATGTCTGACTATATTGTTTCTATGGGCGCTGGTATTGGCATTTCGCATGGCGTATCTAAGGCCACCAAAACCAAGCCAGTGGTTTTCATCGGCGATGGCACATTTTTTCACGCCGGCATTCCGGGCTTAATTAATCTGGTTTATAACCAATCTGACGTTCTGCTGGTTGTTTTAGACAATCGCATTACAGCCATGACCGGACATCAACCTAACCCTGGCTCGGGTATTACTGGCCAGGGTGATAAAACCATTGCTTTAAAAATTGAAGACATCGTGCGCGCTTGCGGCGCAACTAATGTAGAAGTGATTAATGCTTTTAATCTTAAAGAATCGTTGCCCAAGATAAAAAATTTATATCAAACCAAGGGCGTATCGGTGATTGTATCTAAGGGCGAGTGCCGGCTTTTAGTAATTCGTCGATTAACCGAGCAGGGGATTAGCTTGCCAAAAGTTCAAGTTGAAGAAGGGACGACTGACTTGCCAGAATTAAATGATTTTGGCTGTCCGGCCATTCGGCGCATTGATGGCAAATATCATATTGATGAAAGTGTATGCTGGAGCTGTTATTTTTGCCCGCAAATTTATCCGGACAAAATTAAAATTAAGCATCACTAATCGTACTAATTCTACCCGCCTGCCATCGCCGCCCCATGGACATAAAGCTTAAAAACAAGACCATCTCTTACTTTCTATTTATAAAATTAACTCCAGGGTAGGCAATAGGCGGGCAGGCCCGCCTGCCATCGCCAACCATGGACATAGATATTGCTAATTTATGAGCATCAAAAATAATCAATCCTACAATATAATTCTGACAGGCTATGGCGGGCAGGGCGTCATTACCTTGGCCGAGATTTTGGCGCAAGCGGCTCTGGCCGCTGGTCTTGACGTTAAACAAGCTGAATTGCACGGCTTGGCTCAACGCGGTGGCTCGTTGGAGTGTCATTTAAGAATTGGCGAGAAAATTTTTTCGCCGCTGGTCGGTCGCGCTGAAGCCGATCTTATTATCGGTTTAGAATTATTAGAGACACTTCGCGCTTGTTATTATGCTGATCCAGAGAGAACCAACATTATCGTCAATCACAGATATTGGGCGCCGGACCCACTGAGGGTGGAAACGAAAATAGGAGAAGCAATCCTTAATAATTTAAATAAATTTACCAAGAATTTAAAGTTGGTTGAAGCAGAAAAATTATTAACCGAGAATAACCTTAATTTATCAATAGTCAATACCTTAATGTTGGCCGTGGTAACCAAACAAAAGGTTTTACCAGTGAGCGAGGAACAGATTTTAACTGCCCTGCGCGCTAAAATCAAACCGCAATTTTTAGCAGACAATCAGAAAATCTTTGATTTGGTTGGTAAGTTGTAGGTTACAGGTTATAAGTTATAGGTTGCAAGTTATAAGCTATAAGACACATGAAAATATCCATTTTATCAGAGGTTAAGGCGACTTATGCGGCTCGGGGGATTAAGCCTTTGCGCCGGCGAGGTCAAATTTTTTTGATTAACCCCTTGATTTATCAGCAGATTATTAAGGCAGCAGAATTGTACCCAGATGATGTGGTTTTGGAAATCGGTCCGGGCTTGGGACATCTCACCGAGCTTTTGGCGCAAAGAGTAAAAAAAGTTTTTGCCATAGAAATTGATAAAGATTTGGTGGAGATTTTGAAAAATAAATTTATTACGCAAAAAAATCTCGTCATTATTTCTGACGATGCGCTGAAGACAGAACCCAAGAAATTAAAAATAAAAAAATATAAAATTGTCGCCAATTTGCCTTATAATATTACTGGCGCGGTATTGCGGAAATTTTTATCTGAGAAGTTGCAGCCAGAAACGATGACGTTGATGTTACAAAAAGAAGTGGGAGAGCGCGTCACGGCTCAGCCGCCAGAGATGAGCTTGCTGTCAAATATGGTTCAATTTTACGGTCAGCCGAAAATTATAGCCAAAGTTTCTCGCCATAATTTTTGGCCAGCGCCGAAAGTGGATAGCGCCATTGTTCAAATTAAAAACATTCATCATCCGAAAGACATTGACGATAATAAATTTTTTTACTTGCTTCGAGCCGGATTCTCATCGCCGCGAAAATATCTGCTGAGTAATTTAGTCAAGAATAAAATTTGGACGCATGGCGAGGCCATAAAAATTTTTAATCAGCTGTCCATCAACATTCAAACCCGCGCTGAAAATTTGAATCTTAACCAGTGGAAAGACTTGTATAAATTATGGGTGTAGAGAAATTATTAGTGTCGTTTAGTGTTAATATTAGCGGTCTTTAGTGTCGGGGATGTATTAAACACTAATAAACACGAATATTAGACCAATAACCACTAAAAATAATTAAGCACCAGTGATATAAATTTTATGGAAGACGGCACTAAACCAAAACCCAATAAATATCTTGTTTGGGGATTAATTATTCTGACCCTGGTTTTTATTTTTGGCTCTTACGCAAAATTTAGAATTATGATTTTTGGACCCTTTACTAAATTTAAAACATCTACTCAGGCGATGACTGATGTCCAGGCCTTATTGGCCCAATCTCAAAATCAGGACACCGATCAAGATGGCTTGACCGATTTTCAAGAAGAATATGTTTATCACACTTCGGCTTATTTAGCCGACACTGATAGCGATGGCTTTGCTGATAAACAGGAGATTGACGCGGGCAGTAATCCGCTGGATCCCAACTCCACTCCGCTTAATAAAACTAAAACCGAAGGCAATTTACAACAAACTTTTGATAATTTACAGCAGAATCAGTCGACCTCCGGCATTGTTGAAATGACACCAGCGGAAATTAGAGACTTACTAGTAGATAAAGGGCTTTTCACGCGAGATGCTGTGGATAAAATAGATGACAAAATGCTCTTAGAGGTATATAATGAAACCAAGCAGCAAACAGGTATTAATCCTGAAAATTTTACGCAAAACAATACTTCCTCAATCAGCCCATCCGCGGCGCAAAACCCAGTCCAATCGCTGGGGTCAATATCGGATTTAGAGCAATTAACCCCTGCTCAAATAAAACAATTGTTATTAGATAATGGCGTGGCCGCGGATACCTTAAATCAAGTTGATGATCAAACATTAAAAGCTATATTTTTACAGGCCGTACAGAATCAGGGCGGGCAGTAGCGCGCGTTGGGGACGCGAATGTCCAATTTTTAATTATCAATTTTCAATGAATGTTTAATGACTAAATTTTTAAACATTAAGACATTAGAAATTCATTAGAAATTGAAAATTAGGAATTAGAAATTATTGTTTGTGTTTGCGGCGATTTGTATAATTAGTATCAATTAGTATATTAGCATCGATATTCGTAATTAGTAGAGATATGAAATTTAAATTAAATCTTAAGTTTAGAATTTTGACCGGAGTAGTTTTGGTTATCGTTCTTGGGACAGCCATTGCTCCGGTTTTGTTTTATCCAAAATTAGCCAAGGCTCAAATACCAGTAACAGTAACCTCTGACATCCCAAAGACAGTTGATACTATTTGGACGAAGATTCTAAGCGCCCTGAAAACCGCTGGTTATGTTGCTTTTCGCAATACCTTGAATTTAATTTTAGGACAAGTGGCCCAGCAAACAGCGGAGTGGATCGCCAGCGGAGCGCCGGGGCAAGGGCCGATGTTTTGGCAAGACCCCTTGCATTTTGCCGAGAATGTTGGCGACAGCGCTTTGGGCGACATGTTAGATACTTTTGCCAAAGAGGGCGGATTGGCCAGCGAAAGTTTATGTACCATAAATCCACAGTTGAAATTAAATATATTAGTAAATTTAGATCCGATCTATATTAAGAAAAATTTTTCTCCCCAAACCCATTGTTCTTTTTCCGAAATGTTGAAAAATGCCAAGTCAATCAAGTGGGACAAGGTTGTTAGCGTGGATTTTGCCAAGGGCCCAGCCGGTCAATATGAAGCAAACCTGTCAACGCTAATTGCCAATGACACTCGCTTGAAACAATCGCAGAAACTTGCCTTAACAAAAATTGTAACCAAAATATCGGCGATGCAGCGGTTGTTTACGGCCACGATGAAACCATTAGAAGATCCAGCCGTTGCGGAAGAGTATGATATGCAATCTGTGAGTTCAGAAATTAAGGGTCAGCTTGAGGGGATGATTTCGATTTATATCCCGCCGGCTCCGTTAACACCTTCGTCAGAATATTTACAATTTTGGGAATTATCCGCGCCAGTTTGTTTGGCCAAGAAGCAACAAGATTTTTGTCAGGAGCAGAATTGTTACAGCGCCATGTGCTCTCAAAGTAGCCCCAGTCTTTGTAATACACAGTTTAACATTCCCATACTGGGCGATTGTATTAACGTCACTCGTCGAGTTAATGATTATACTAAACAAATCGTGGATTGGTATAACATTCTGGCGAATATGATGAAAAACACTGCCGATAGTATTGATGAGGGCGCTTATGCTCCGCCAAAGTTAGCTAACCTTAATGACTTAAACACTATGTTTAATCCCGGAGCGGGCGATTTGAGCGTGGCCGTTAAAATTCAGGGCAATGTGCTGCAGGCCCAGGCTGATGCTATTAATAAGGCGTCATTTTCGCGGCAGATTACCGGACCAATCAATGATGTGACCGGAAAAATTAATAATATTATTAACACGCCATCTACTTTGGTAAGCGAGCAGGCCCGTCAAGCTGTAGCCGAGGGCACGGCCAGTTTAAAAACTGTTACCGGCGAGGCGCTGGCCGACGCTTTAAGCACTTTTACCGGTACTCTGGCGAATAAATTAATGGATAAGATTAAGCAAGGTTTAAATCCGAAGACCAATCCAGATGCCCAGCGAAATACTCCATTTTTATTTGGCGATCAAATTTCCAATCCCGGACAGGCCGGAGCGCGGGCGATTTTTGCCGATTTGGCCACAGTTACTTTAAAGCGCGGCGGCAAAGTAGATATTTTAACCGAGTTCACTAACAACCAAAATTGCAGTGATCCCGGTATTACTCCGACTTCAAATAATTGTACTATTGACGATGGTTTTAGGCAGGCGGTGACACAGCAGTTAACTATTCGCGAAGCTCTGGTTCAAAATTTATTGCATGGCGATTGGAAAGTCGGGGCCGTGGGCATCAAAGATACCAATCAAGATTACGCCAGTCGCTATAGTTTAAATAATATTAAAAAATTACGCCGCGCCAGAATTGTTCCTCTGGGTTTAGAAATTGCGGCGCAAAAAGTAGCCACCAGTTTGGATGACACTGGCTATACTTTGAAACAAGTGGTTGATGGATTCAACGGAACTAATTCATTTAGCGATTGTCAGGATTATATTTTGGATCAAGGTAGCTGTAATCAACATCAAGGTTGGTCATGGATCAACGGAAAGTGCTGTACTAGTAGTGACCCGTCTATTTGTTATCAGCCCCCCTCATCACCATTTTGTCATCTCGTTGACCCTGATTGGGTGTTAAAGACGCCGGATTTAAGATGCGATGCGATGGTTTATTCGGCTATTCCGGTTAACGGCACCAGTCAGCGCCAGCAGGCCTGCGTGGACATGAAAGATTGTATCAGCGAAAATAATAAAGGCGAGTGTCTGGCCTATGGTTATTGCGCGCGCGAAAAAAATATCTGGCTAATGGGCGGCGACCAGTGCGATTCGCAATATAGCTCTTGTCAGAATTACATTCGTGTCGCCGACCATTACGACGCTTCTTATGTAAAATCAACCTTGGACTTTTCTACTTGTGATCAAAATAATGCGGGTTGCAAATGGTATTGCGACAGATTTACTTTAGCCCTCGGCGCTAATAATCAAGATACCTGGGCCTGCACCGAGCCCGGTTCATCTTTGGGTAAGAAGAACGGCGTTTACTATTCGTATAATGATCCGACCAACGCGATTTATTTTAATCGTCAGGTTGAGACTTGTAATTCTCAAAGCGAAGGATGCACCCAGTGGATTTCGGCTATGCCTAACGCTGGCGCCAACCTATTGCCTAACGGCAGTTTTGAACAGTATAGCGGAACTTTAATCAATTCGGTTAATGGTTGGATGACAAAAGTTAATAGCGATAGCGGAATTTCTTATAGTAAATTTATTGCCAATCAAAATTTGGCTCAAAACGGAACCGTGGTGGCCGAGATCGCTCCTAACGATGATTGGGGCGGGGTTAAGTTTGTCCCCGGCGACCTACTCGCCAATTGGCCAAAGTTTTTAATAGATAATTATTCTTATGCGATTTCACTGGCGGTAAATAACCGAACCGATGAGCGACAAATTGTTTATTTATTCGCGAACGACCAGAATGGCGCCTCCCAGGAATTATTTAAACAAACATTAAATAAAAATTCTGGTTGGCAAACACTGTCTTATGTTTTTACTTATCCTTTTTCAAAAAACAACAGCTTGATTAAGTGGGAAACCTTGCGTTGGGAGGTTAAGCCCAACTCAACGCCAACTACAAAGTTTGTCTATTTTGATTCTCTGCAATTAGAGGCGCGCCGGACTGCTTCTATTTACAAAGATTATGCTGCGAGCGCTCAACTTTATTTCAAAAAAGCTCCAGACTATTTAAAATGTTATAATCGCGACAGCAACATTGGCGCTTTAATCACTTCCGATGACGAGGTGAGTTGCGCTAAATATGCCGTAGCTTGTAATCGCGACGAAGTCGGCTGTGATTTATATAAATCCAGCAATAGCGATCCGTCTTTGCCGGCCGTGGCTCGCGATGCTGATCGCTGTCCAGCCGAATGCGTGGGCTATCAAACCTTCCGCGAATCTAACACCAACTTTTCCGACGGTCGCTTGGCGGTTAATTTAATTCCTGCCACCGGACAAACCTGTTCGGCCAATGAGGCCGGTTGTTCGGAATTTACTAATTTAGACGCGGTCTCAAAAGGCGGCGAAGGTAGAGAATACTATTCTTATGTTAGGCCTTGCCGGCAGCCAGATAATGCCTGCAGTTATTATTATACCTGGGTTGGCTCTGATACCAGTGGTTATCAATTACAAAGATATTATTTACAAAAAAGCGGAACCGGTACTGGGCCAGATGGAGTTTTTTTACCTTATGATGCCGAGAAGAGGTGGGGTATGTGTAATAACGCCAATGATGTGCTGACCAATCCGCACTGTAAACAATTTTATGACAGTGCTGGCGCCAGTTATTTTATGCTTTATGAAAACACCATTTCTTGTTCTACTGATTGTCATCCACTCAGAAAAACTACGCTGGTGACTCATGTTCCCTATAATCCTTGGGGGGATCCACAGCCTGATTATTGTCCCACTGTGTCACAATCGGGCGTGGTAATTCCTGGAACCAGCTGGCAACAACAGCAGGGGAACAGCATTCCCGCTTTGGGTATTTGTACTTATATGGCTATTCCTAGCGAAAGTACTGTTTGTAATAAAATTAATGATGGTTGTCGCGGTTATAAAGGTAATGCCGCCTATAATGTGCGTCAAATTTTCTTAGATGATTTTGAGGGCGGTGTTGTTAATTGGATCAAAGGAAGCGATGATTTTAATTTACGTCTTAGTTCGGAATCAATTTATGTGGGCGGTCATTCATTAAGCGTTTCTGCATTAAGCCGGCGAGCGGTCACTATTCAGCGCGACGTTCGTGGACTGTTGACCGCGGGTAAATCTTATCAAATATCTTTTTGGATTAAAGGCGCCACCAATAACGTTCGCGCCGGCATTACTGGCAATGCACCATCAAGTCCAGTTTCGCTTGGCAATAATGATAATTGGCAGTTGGTAACGATCGGACCTTATTATGTGAACACTTTACCTTCTGGCACGATTCAGCTGACGATTGCGACTACGCCAAATATAATGAGTCAGTCAGGGGGTCCCATAACTTCTACCATTTATTCTTATTTTATTGACAATATTTTATTAAAAGAAGTCACGGACAATATTTATTTAATTCAAAATTCTTGGACTACGCCGACAATCTGCGATTATACTAAAGGCCAACCCGATTCCATGGTCGGCTGTCAAAGTTATACTAACCATACTAATCAAGTCGGTTATTTCCGCGGTTTCAGTTCGCTGTGCCAGCAGAAAGCGGTCGGGTGCGAGGCGATGATTGACACGTATAATTCTACTAGCGCCTTTGCATTTCAACAAACTTTTAGTCAAGAATGCGTAGGCGGCTCTAATCCTGGCGCAGTTTGTGCTTCTAATAATGATTGTCCCGGGGGTATTTGCGGCATAAAGAGCAGTGTTATCGTGCCGGCGGACAGTATTGAATACTTGATTAATGACAGCACCAAGAGTTGCGCGGCGGCCGACAAGGGTTGCCAGCGTTTCGGCTTGCCAAGTTTAACGCGCGCCAGCGGTCAAGCTGATTATAAAGTAACCGGCTGGTCTGACAAATTCTTAAAAAATAATCCGGATTTTTACACGCAAAAATCAATCTTGTGCCAGGCCAATGGTATGGGCTGCGAAGAGTTCTTGCCGCAGGGCGCGAGCACACCGGTTTATTTCAAAGACCCGGGCGATGGTCTGTGCGAGTATAAAGAAAATGCCGGCGCTGGCGCGCAAACCGGTTGGTTTAAAAAAGGAACCACTGATTCTTGTTATAAAAATTATAAAGTAAAAATATGCGTTGGTGGTACCAATCCTGGGACAATTTGTACTTCTAATAGTAATTGTCAAGGTGGAGGTACATGCTCTGGTAATCCTCCTTATTATCAATCTGGCACCACTATTTTTGGCATCAAAAATTTTGGCGAGTCCGGTTACTTGGGCCTGGCTGGTCTTTGTCCCAAAAATCAATCAGGGTGTAAAAAATTTGTTGACCCCTTGGCCGCCGCATCGCCATATTATTATTTAGATAATGCCAAGCTTAACCAAACTACTTGTACGGGCGTGAGTCAAAAACAGGGCTGTGTTTTATTAAACGACACGACTCAAACGACTAAAACCTCTAGCGCTCAGGCGAGTTATAACAAGAGCGCGGCCAGTAATTCCGATTTAGTCGGGCCAGTGGATTGTACCGTCCCTCCTCAACCCGACCTACCTACTTATTGCAATGGCGGTGGCAAAGATACTGATTACTGTAAATATTGTTATCAGGGGAAGCTGACCAATAATGCCAATGTTTTATTAAAAGTTAAGCAAGATCGTGTTTGCGGCGAGTGGTTATATTGCGCCGGCTCGCAAACTGTTTGGGATAAAGCCAGCGGTCAAAGCACGGAAGTTTGCGATCAATTGGCCCGCTGTCAACAGCTGCAAACTAGCGGCAATACTTCTGCGTGCGCCACTCCGTTCATTCGTGGACACTGCGTTGGCGGTTCTAATCCTGGTGCATCTTGCGGTTTTAATAGTGATTGTCTGGGTGGAGGCAGTTGTTCTCTAACCAAGGTTTTAGACGAGCCCACCTATACCAGTCGTGATGTCACTTGGTCGGGCATGGATTATTCGGGTTATTCTTTATATGGTCTTTATCCTCCTGATTTATTGACCGTCAAATCATACGGAATGAAGTGCAATAATAGTGGTAATTCTTGTACATCAGACAGTGGTTGTCCCGATGGTTATTGCGATAATAATTATAATCTTACTTATCTTAATTCTAGTCGCGTTGATCAGGGTATAAGTGGCATTACTTGTACCTCCAATAATCAATGTCCGAGCGGACGAATTTGTCAGAATCCGACCTGTACTCAGAATAGTGATTGCGCCAGCAATAATTGTAATACTATTCAACATATTTGTACGAATAAAGTTTGTGTGACGCCCAAAACTTGTCGCGCTTATCCGCAAGTTGACGCCCCATTTACCAAAGATGCAGGTGAACTTTATGATAATTTAAATCTTTGTCAGGAAAGTGACAGCGCTTCTTGCCAATGTTTTTATGAAAAAGTTGAGTATGGCCAAGGCGCGCAGACACAATATTGGAATTATAAAAATTCCAACTATCCCGAAGGCGTTTGTACGTTCGTCGGCCCCGGTTTTCAGGATAAATTAGGCGCCAGCTGTTCAAGCGATATAAATTGCGGCTCTACCTCTTCTACGCCCGCGACTTGCTCGTTTGCAACCAAAACCACCATCGCTCTCGGCTTACGAGGTTATTGCTTGGAGCCTGACGTGACCAAGCCAGACGCGCTCAATGCTTGTTTGACCTGGTGGCCAGGCGCCACGACCGGTGACCCGGATATTTATAATCAATTTCCTGAAGCTGGTTATCGCGCGGCTAGTAATCAGGGTCAAGTTTGCGCCAATTGGATGACGCCATATGGTGGCGAGATAGTAAAAGAGTGTCAGGACGGATGGAACCAAGGAAAGAGTTGTCAGAATAGTAATCCCGATTGCCCTAATTGGGATCTTACTGATTATTTTCCTTGCTCTCTTGTAAATAAAGGTGGCTGGGGGATTGATCCCTTGGTCGCTGGGAAAGCCACTGGATTTTTCCCGGACAAAATAGACAACGGTCAATATGTGTGTTCTCATACTTATAACGATCATAATCCTTATCTCAAGGGCTTTCATGTGCCTCACGGTGATTCTTCACAGACATTTTCTTATGGGATTATTAATAACAATGCTTTAGGCTCTCAAGATTCCAATTATACTCATGCTGGCCTAGATAATATCACTCTTGGCATGATTAACAAAATTTACATTAATGTTTGTGGTGATTTTGGGGGCACCAATACGTATTGTGGTAAATGTAATGAGTTGAATTGGCTGTCTAATGATAATAATGGTAAATGTAATGGAGAAAAAATAGGTGGGTTATGTTGGCGGAAGTTGAATGAATTATCGGACGCCCCACCCAACACTGATATTGACAAGAATTGTTACTATTATTCTGCGTATAGAGGAATAGGTAGCAAGGAGACACAGTATAATAAATTAGACGACGATCATGCGTACCCGACATTTGTTTTTGAGGCTTGTTTTAATGGCAACACCTCTTCTTCTAAACTAGATCATGTTAGTCTTAAAATGCTGCGCCCTGATTCTACGAATGGTTCGGGTCAAGGTTTGTTTTTAATCGTCCGCGGCTTCTTATTCCAATTCAAGTCCGGCTGTCAGAATGTTTTGCAAGTCGCCGACGGCAGCAATCCTTCTCCGGCCTTTACTAATCGAGTTAACAATAAACAAAATTATTATGGCGCTTCGGAACAACTTGATGACGGTGTTTGTAGTGGAACCATTACGCCATGTTCATCTATTAAGGAGTGTTCTCAGGGAACCTGCATTTATAAAAAATATAGTAGCGCGTGTCAGCCCTGGGGCGCCGTGCAACTGAATGGCTCCTCTCCCTCGACTTTTGTTGTAGGTAGTGGCGATACAACTTGTAACCTCAACTTAGTTGCTTATACTTCAGTCTATAAAGATGCAACACCTATTAATCAAAATTTATTTATCAAAGACTATAATGCTTGGTATTTTGATGAAACAACATTTAGTTATCTTCCGAGCTCAGCTTATGATCGACGAAATCAAGAAAATCCTACTAAATCTCCGAAAGTATATTCTGTGCATCAAGATCCCCAAACTCAACAATATCAGTTAGGCAACGAAGGAGCTATAACGGTTGGTAATACTGACAGTCAAAACATTGACAGGCAGGGAAATTATGTTGCTAATTTGAAATTCTATGGTCGTGCCAATGATAACCATATGCCCATTCGCGAATTAATTATTGATTGGGGAGATACTAGGTTCTTTGGTCAAGGAGCTTCTGTCCAAGCCAAGAATCATGTGGACACGTGTCAACAGAAACGCTGTCAATTACCAGACGCCAACAATAGTTATTATTGTTATACTACTAGCGGCGATAAGGTGGCCTGCGATAAGAATACAGCTATTAGTTGTAGTCAGAATACTGATTGTCCTAGTGATTCTACTGTATGTAGTGGTGGTGACAATGCTGGTAAATCTTGTGTTCCCAATCGGAAGCCTACTGATTGCCCAGACGGCACGTGTGTTAGTGGTTCTTGTCTAATTCGTGGTTTCGGTGATTCACCAGAGGCCTGCGCCGAACAATTCTGGCAATTCAGCCATACCTATACTTGCGCTGGTTCTGGTTCGCCAGGCTGGAATCAATGGGGATGTTCAGACGCTTGCTGTTTTAAGCCTAAGGTTTATCTAAAAGATAATTGGGGCTGGTGCAGCGGTGTCCAGAGTCAGTGCCCACCTCAAAACGGAGCATCAGGAGGATGTTATGCTAAAGATAATTCGTGTCAAACTGTTTCTGGCGCTGGCACGCCCTTTACTGGTCGTATTATAATTCGTCCTTTGCAATCTGGCGGAGGTGCTGGCGGGCAGGGGAGCAGTCAATCGCAATCTGCCCCCATTGGCGGGCAGGCGGCAAGTAATTAAATATTAATTTATAATTTCCAATTTTTAATGATTTTCAATTTCCGATTAATCTATTCGGGGCATTCGGGTAAATTCGTAGTTTAGGATTATTTTAATCAGTATGATGAATTGGCTTAAACAATTTTTTAGCAGTAAGAACAAAAAACAGCTGACACTGATCGCGCTGTTGGTTGTAGTGGGTGGGTTATTTATATTGCCCAAGGTAGCTAAAGCTGACGTTGTCGGAGATTTTCTTTTGCAGGCCATAGGTCCGCTCGTTTCTTTGGTGGTTACTTTGCTAGGCAAACTATTGACTGTAGTGATTGGCATTTTGATTTCCATCGCTCAATATAATGGTTTTATTAATTCGCCGGTCGTTACCAAGGGCTGGGTTTTAATCAGAGACATCTGCAATATGTTCTTTGTGGTAATTCTGATTATTATGGCCTTTGGCACGGTCTTTCAGAAGGAACAATATTCTTATAAGCGGCTTTTGTCTTCAATGGTTTTTGCCGCGGTGCTGGTAAATTTTTCTAAAGCCATTTGCGGCATTATTATTGATTTTTCCCAGATAATTATGCTGACCTTTATTAATGCCGTGAAGGATGCGGCGGCTGGTAATTTTGCCGAAATGATTGGCTTAAGAAGCATTGTCTCTATTACGGCTAGTAGTGGCCCCGAGGGAGTGGCGGTGCCAGTGAACTTTTGGGAAACTATTATCTCCTATGGTTTGGCCCAGATATTGCTGGTAGTGGCTCTGGTGGTGTTTACGGTTATTACTGTTATTATTTTGTTGCGCATTATTCAATTATGGTTTTTGGTGATTTTATCGCCGTTGGCGTTTTTGGCCACAGTTGGCATTCCTCGTCTCTCGGCTTATTCAAGTAAATGGTGGGATAGATTTGGCAATCAAGTTATTATTGGGCCGGTTTTGGCAATATTTTTGTGGCTTTCTTTGGCTGTGGTGGCCGATGCATTTGGCGGTACTGGCAAGCCACTAACCGAAGGAATGACTTCTGGCTTAGGGACTGGCGCGCAATATTCCGTGATTGGCAGAGGTACGACCAGTGCGGGTGGAAGTGCGGCCCCCTTTAAGTTAGGAGAAGGCACCGAGGGCATAACCGCAACAGTTACAGAGATTGGTCACGCGGGGAATTTATTGGGTTTTATTGTGGGTATTGCGATGCTGATTGCTTCGCTGTCTATGGCTCAAGAAATGGGCGTGGCCGGTGGAGCTCTGGCCGGCAAAGCCGCCAGTGGAATGAAAAATTTTGCTAGTGGGGCCAGCAAAGGCCTGGCAAAATGGACTGGCGGCCAGGCTGATATGCGTTTGAGGCAGCTTACTGGAGCTGGTGGACGAGCCCTAGGTAAAACAAAGTTTGGTCAAAAATTGGGTTTGACAACAGATTTTCAGGGTCTCAGCGTTAGAACTGTTAAACAATCATTTCAACAACGAAAAAAATTAGCTGAAGCCGAAGAAAATAGAAAAATTGGTGTAAGCGCTCAAGTCATGGGCCAGGGCCTATATCAGGCTTCTCATGCCGGTTTTTGGACTAAACAGGTTTCACAACATATGCCCTTCTTGGCTAATAAGAGAAAAGGCGATGCTGCTGCGGCCGAAGCTGTCAAGCAGGAGAAGGCCCTTAATGCGATGGAAGACAAAGACAAGGGTCCGCTTGGTAAATTGCAAAAGTCCATTGACACTTTATCTGACACCATTAAAAACATGGAGGGCCAAAGAGAATTAATAGCTAGTTTTCAAAAGGATACAAAACTTCAGAGTGAGTTGTCTGTTGATCCTAAAAAATTACAAGAGAAATTATTAGAACTAAGAAATCAGGGATTAATGAATGATACGCAATATCAAGGATATCATGGGTCGGCGACAAAAGACCCATCCGCCACTCTAAAGGCAGTTATGGGCGATTTAGGTAGAGAAGACACTAAAATAGCTGGACAGCTGGCACTCGAGACAGGGAAGAAAACCGCAGAAGTCAATGATCCTAGATATAAACGATTGGTTACCGCGAGAGATACTGCAAAAACCGAGATGGATACAGCTCGAAACGAAGCCTATAAACATTATTCTGCTAATTTTTTCGGTAAGAGCTTGGCGAGCCTGGGATATCCCGACAAGGAAGATGTTATGGCTAAAGTAAAATTAGAGAAAGTCAATGAGAAGATGAAAGAAATGCGGGATCGATTACCCGAAGGAGATGAAAATGCTTATATCGGAGAATTATTGAAAAGAATCGCCTCTAAAGACGGTGCCGGAATAGAGGCAGCCGTAAAATTAGTTTATAGTGTTAACGGACAGAATACCCTGGGAGCTAATTCTTCTTGGCATGCAATGGCCGAAGAATTATTACAGAAAAGATATGGCGCTGATTTTACGAAAATAAAACCACAATTTGATTCAGAAAGAAGTAATCATGTCTTTTTACGAGATACTATTGATGAATTAATGAAAAAAACGGGTGGTTATGGAGATCAAGAGTCTATTCGCGTGGTCCAGCAGGTAGCCAACATCGGTTCTGAGCACGGAAATCATTCAATGGTTGGAGCGGTTCATACTGACTCTATCACCGGCGAGACGACTTTAGTTCAGGCCAAGAAAGTAAATGTATCCCCCGGTGTTATCAGAATGGAGGTACCTGATGAGTGGAGGAATGCCATAACAACCAGAAATTCGCAGATTGAATCTCAGACCTGGGCCAGAGGATTGCATATTAATACTTTAGCTATTCAAGACGCTAGTGGTCATGCCACTGATTTTCATGAAGCTGGTTACGATTTTTTACTCCACAATATGACCCCGGCGCTAATTAAACAGTTTGATCGTTTGCGAGATGATACCCGCAGTCATTTATGGGATTTAAGGGGTAAGGTTACTGATTTGGTTAGAGCTGGGACATATAAGCATGCCGACGGGAGCATGGAGACTTTAAGTTCAGAAAGAATTGGTATTTTGAATAAATATTTAGAAAGATTGAGGGGATTGGTCATAACAGGCAAAATGTAAATTAATTATTTATGATTGAAATTACATTAGAAAAAATAAATCAACCAGAATTTTTATCCCAGCTGCAAAAAGAATGGGAGGATGTTTTATTCCATTTAGATACGGTGCGAGCGGCTAAGATTGATAATCAACTGTCGTCTTTATTAAAACAGGCGACCTTGAGCGATCAGCCAAAAGAGGATTATAATAATTTATTAATCAGATTTCGGTGGGTCGCTTTACCACATTTATCGATTAATAAAATTATCGAGTTAACCATCAACCACCTATTACTTGGCTTAACTTTGCAGGATTTCGATCTATTGAGTCAGCTAAAATCCTTTTTAAAGATGTTTGATCCTTGGACCAGAGATGAACCCAAAAAACAAATTTTAGATGCCCTTAGAAATAACGTTGAATCGCTTCCGTCGTGGGAAAAAGTTAAAGTTATTACAGTGAAAGACTGGCTAGATAATTATGACAAAGAATTAGGAACTGGGTTGGCGGAAAATATTAAACAGGCCTCTTATTTTGTTCGACGATTGAGTACTTTATCATCGAGTGATCAGATAAAACTAAAGGCCATATTTAAAATTTATGAATATCTAAAAATTACCTCTAAAGATTTAAAAAATTTTGATGATGAATTTATTTTTACCAATGGCATCGGAGACATCCTAATACCCAAGGATGGTAGGTTAATAAAAGTTTATGATGTTTCTAGGGCCAAGACCGCTTTAAATAATCCAACCACGGTCGAGTCGATTCCAGTCCCACTCTCGTCGCCAACAACCAGTCAAGGTCAGGCGATCAAGCCGATTAGCCAAGTACCACCCTCTCCAATTTTGTCAAAGACATCGGACAACGCTCTGCCACCGTCTGCCCTGCCAATTTCAGATTCATCATCACTATTGCCGTCAGCTGTTAAAGACGACGATGATTTAATTCTCCCGCCGTCCTTGGCATCTAATAATTCTATTCCTATGACCACAACTAATTTAGATTATCAATCAACTATTAATCAATTAATTACCCATCTGGGACTATCTTTTGTTGATGAGCTTTTGAAAAACCGTTTTAATAATATTATTACTTCTTATTTAAAGGGCATTCGTAAAGAAACTGAATTGCGCGATGCTTTGGCGCGCGACCAGAAGACCGGCGGAATGGGCTATGATCAAATTATGATAAATAGCGTGATTGATAAAATCGCTATTCTTAAAAAAGCTTTAATACCCGAGATTAAGAAAATTATAAATAAGCCGTCATTGGCCGAAGGACTGACGTCTCCAGCAGAAATGGTTATTCCCCAATCAGAGGCCTTTAAATCGGGATCCGAGAAATTATTGACCGAACCCGAAAATATTTTATTACCTGCCGGCGAATCCGCCGATCTTGATAAAGAAAAAAAACAATTTATTTCTGGACCTTTATCTCCGCCAGTGACCGAGGTTAAGCCTTTTGTTGTTCCATCTGCGCCCGCGTCACCGCCTTCTTCAGAAAAAAATCCTTGGAACCTTGACTTATCTTCAGAAGTAGCGGAATCTAATTTATTAACGCCGCCGCCGATCAATTTACCCGAGACGCCGGGTGAAATAAATTTCGGTCTTTTTGATAATCAACCATCCGACGGCCTATTGAATAATTTTACCCCGTTAGAAAAAGATTTTCTGACAGGACAAGCTGCGGACGATAAGAATGTTTCGTCAAAATTGAATAAGGATCCCTCTCTTCAAAGCGGGGATCTAATGGGGTTTGATTTTAATCAACCACCTGAACCGCCAGCCTTACCCCCGATTCCTGTAACCGATGCGCTTTCGACCAAATCAATGCCCCAGCAGTCAACCATTCAAAACGTTTATCATACAACCGCCCCAACACCTAAACCAGTCATGGAAGAAATAAGAGTCACTCCTAAAATTTATGGTCCGATAGATGAACTTAAAACCATTACCATGGAAGATTGGCGGCGATGGGGAACCGCCAAAGAGGGGTCTAAAAGAATTTTAGATAAAATCAATTTATTAGCCGAAGAATCATTGGTTAAAAAGTCGCAGGGCATTACCGCTTGGAAAAATTCCGCCGTTAATCGTATGTACCTTGATATCGGCACAGAGGCGATTGATAATGGTCTGTCAATTGAGCAGGTGATTGCCAAAAGGCAGCAGGAGAATCGGCCGGCTTTAACCATTGAAGAGTTTAATGCGGTGAGCGAGCTGAATCAAAACCTGAGGTTCTAAACCTTTCCTACGAATTACTAATCTTTTACAAATATACAAATATTCCGATAAGTAGATTTGTATATTCGTATCTTATTTGTAATTTGTAGTGGTATTCGTAATTTGTATATTTGTATTCTAATTTGTAATTTGTAGTGGTAATGCAGTTTCTCGTTCCACAATTTATTGATATTGAACCAAAAATTATTGGCCCGCTTACGCCACGGCAATTTTTAATTTTAGTGGTTACCGGCGGGGCGATTTTTATTGCTTATAAATTATCTGATTTTTCGTTATTCATAGTTGAGGCGATATTGATTTTGGCCATTGGCGGCACCCTGGCATTTTTAAAGATTAATGGTCAGCCAATACATTATTTTTTATTGAACATTTCGCAAACCGTTAAAAAACCGATGTTACGCATTTGGCGCAAAGATTATGTCTTGGTACATGAATTGCAGTTAAAAGAAAAGTATCAAGTTGCTCCGCCTCCAGCGCCACGCAAATCATTATCTATCGCGCGTTTATCTAATCTATCAATTTTAGTGGATACTGGTGGAATGTTTCGTGAACAAGAGTAGCTTGTTTCCTACTAATTACTAATCAGATACAAATATACAAATATTCTGATAGGTAAATTCGTATATTCTCTTATTTGTAATTTGTATATTTGTATCTTAATTCGTAATTCGTAGTGGCGGTATTCGTAATTTGTATATTCGTATCTTAATTTGTAATTTGTAGTGATGCAAAAGGCAGCTAAAATGTCATCAACGCAAAAATATTTAAACATCTCTGAGATGAGGGGTGACGCTATTGTTTTGAAAGACGGCACATTGCGCGCCGTACTTTTGGTGTCTTCTGTTAATTTTTCTCTAAAATCTGAAGAAGAACAAGGCGCCAGTATTGGCGCTTATACTCAATTTTTAAATGGCCTGGATTATCCTTTGCAAATTATTATTCAATCTCGAAAATTAAACCTCGGAGCCTATTTAAATGATTTAGATGTCCGTCTTAAAGAGCAAACAAATGAATTGTTAAAATCTCAAATGGCCGAGTACATTGATTTTATAAAAGAGTTGGTAGATCTGGGAGACATTATGACGAAGAAATTTTATGTAGTGGTGCCTTATAATCCGATGGGCGATAAGAAGAGAGGGTTTTTTGCGCGTCTGTCGGATGTTTTCTCTGCCGGTTTGGTGGTTCGTTTAAAAAGGGAGCGCTTTGAGGCCTATCGCGAACAATTGTTTAAGCGTGCGGATAATGTTATGGCGGCTTTATCTAGTATGGGCCTCCGCGCCGTGCCCTTAGATACCCAAAGTTTAATTGAATTACTATATAATAGTTATAATCCGATTGAGTCAGAAACCCAAAAACTCGTGGAAATGAATAAATTAAGAGTTGAAAGTGTCTGAACACCTCCTACTAATTACAAATCTTTTACAAATATACAAATATACCTGCCCGCCTATTGCCTTCTTGGAGTTGATTCTTACTAGAAGGCCGGAAATAGTTTTATTTTTAAGTTTTTATATATAAGAGACGGCGTTGGCGGGCGGGCGAATTATCTTATGAAGACCATAGAGACGATCGAGGAAAAGCTGATTTATCCCGAATTAAGTTATAAAATAGTCGGCATTTTATTTGAAGTCCATAATCAATTAGGGGGCGGTTATCAAGAAAAATATTATCAGCGAGCTATAGAAAAAGCATTTGATCAAGAAAAGATAAAATATCAATCGCAATATCCGGTGGCTATAAAATTTAAGGATAATAAAATAGGTTGTTATTACATAGATTTTTTAGTAGATAATAAAATTATTTTAGAAATCAAAAAGGGAAATTATTTTTCTCGAAATAATATTGAGCAAGTAAACGGTTATTTAAAATCAACTAATAAAAAATTAGCTATTTTGGCAAATTTTACTTCCACCGGCGTTAAGTTTTGCCGCATTTTGAATCTATATTAAATATCTCCTACTAATTACTAATCAGATACAAATATACAAATATCCCGATAAGTAGATTTGTATATTAGTATTTAATTTGCCACCCTTCGGGTGGTCACCCACAGGGTGATAATTTGTAGTGGTATTCGTAATTTGTATATTCGTATTTTAATTTGTAATTTGTAGTGATGGCTTTTAATCCTTCAAAAATTGATAAACCATTGACGGCCCGGCCGCGGAAAAAAATAAGCCCCAAGGAAGAGGCTGAGCTTAAGTTATCCAAAGAAAAGCAAACCACAACACTGTTAGAGGCCGAAGAAGCCTATCTAAAGGGTTTAATTTCAGTTCGCGATTTAATCGCGCCGGCAGCCCTAAGGGTTACGCCTCATTTTTTACAATTGGGCGGTAAGTATGTTCGGACCATTTTTGTTACTGCCTATCCCCGCTATTTAGCTGTCGGATGGTTTGCCCCAGTAATTAACTATAATGCATCATTAGATGTGGCGATGTTTTTTTATCCAGTGGCATCGGGCATTATTTTGAAGCAACTTCTTAAAAGAGTCGGCCATTTAGAGGCGGAGATTTCAGCCGATCGCGATCGAGGCATGCCACGCGATCCATTAAAAGAAGTCGCCTTGCAAGATATTGAAAAACTGCGTGACGATTTGACGACTGGCGTGGAACATTATTTTCAGTTTGCTCTTTATGTTACTTTATATGCCGATTCAGAAAAAGAAATGGATGTACTGAGCGAGAGAATTGAAGCAATTTTTGGTTCGAAATTAATTTATACTCGTCGCGTCTTTTATCAAGCCGAACAAGGATTTAATTCCACTTTACCGCTAGCCATAGATGATTTGATGATTACTTTTAATCTTAGTTCTTCGCCTTGCGCCACTTCATTTCCTTTTATTTCGGCCGATGTAACATCTAACAATGGTGTTTTATATGGTATTAATCGTCATAACAACGGACTGATCATCTTTGACCGCTTTAGTTTGCAGAATGCCAATATGACCGTTTTCGCTACCAGTGGAGCCGGTAAAAGTTACGCGGTCAAATTAGAAGTATTGCGTTCTATGATGTTTGGCGCTGATGTGATTATTATTGATCCAGAACGAGAATATAAATATCTATCTGACGCTGTGGGTGGAACCTATATTAATATTTCATTGTCTTCGGAGAGCAAATTAAATCCGTTTGATTTGCCTCGCGCCACTTCGGCCGAGATGAGCGCGGCTGACTTAATTCGTTCGTCAGTTATTACCCTCAAGGGTTTATTAAAACTAATGATTGGGGCAGCTGATGAGCGGGGAGCGAAACAATTTACTCCGCGAGAAGATTCATTAATCGACCGCGCCTTATTAGAAACTTATGCTAGAAAAGATATTGTTGCGGGCGTTGATTTAACTCAAATATCCGAAATGCCGATTATGTCGGACCTAGAGGAGGTTTTAGAAAACATGGAGGGCGGAGTTGAGCTATCCGAGCGTTTAAAAAAATATACCGAAGGAACCTTTGCCGGTCTTTTAAATCACCCCACTAACGTTAAATTAAACAATCAATTGATCGCTTTCTCGGTGCGCGACCTGGAGGACGAGCTAAGGCCCATCGCGATTTATACCATTATTAATTATATCTGGAACATCGTTCGCTCGGAATTAAAGAAAAGAATTTTAGTCATTGATGAGGCCTGGTGGCTAATGCAACAAGAAGACTCGGCTAAATTTATTTATGCCTTAATTAAGAGGTGCCGTAAGTATTACTTGGGCGTGACAACCATTACTCAGGATGTTAATGATTTTTTGGTATCACAATATGGTAAGGCTATTGTTAATAATTCGGCTTTGCAAATTTTATTCAAACAATCGCCGTCCGCCATTGATTTAGTGGCGCAGACCTTTATGCTGACCGAAGGCGAAAAATATTTACTGTTAGAGTGCGGTGTCGGCGAAGGCATATTTTTTGCCGGCGCCAAGCACGCTGCCATAAAAGTAATCGCTTCATATTCTGAAGATCAGTTAATAACCTCTGACCCGCAACAAATTTTAGAGATTGAACAGGCTAAACGAGAGTTTGCTCAAAGCTCGGAGGGCGAGGCGCCACCAACATCATCCGTCGGTGATTCGCCGCCCCCAAGAGAATCTATTAAAGGATTATCAGACATGAACATATAGTTAAGGTCAAAAGGTAAAAGTCAAAAGGCAAAATTACAAATCAAAAGTTAAAAGTTGTTGTTTATATTCGTGTTTACATTATTCGCAGTTCGTAAAATTAGCATGTTTTTCGCAAATTAGCATTATATAAAATATTCGTAATTCGTTTCTAATTCGTAATTCGTAGGTTAAACGTATGAGAAAATTTTTCATTATTGTCGCCATTGTTTTAGTGATGCTTGGAATCGTTTTATATTTAGTTTCTCGTTCTACCGGTAAGTCAGTCAACGCCCCGCTTACTAATACGCCGACTGCTCTTAATGATTCTACTGGCAACACGGCCCCCATAATTGAGATTGATCCATTTTTACAGCAAAAAGACATCTTAACCGCTTTAGCCAGAATGTTTATTGAACGCTATGGAACGTGGTCTAATCAATCTAACTTTGAAAATTTTACTGACCTTTATTTTTATATGACCGATGAATTAAAAGCCGAAACTCAAAGTTTTGTTGTTAATCAGCGGGCTGATTTCTCGGCCGATGCGACTTATTATGGGTTGACGACCAGGGTGTTGTCATTAGATTTAATTAATATTGTGGCCGACACGAGCGCTGAATTTTCCGCCAACATTCAACAGCAAGAGACGAAAGATGGCCAGACCGCCGCGCTGTCCAAAAAAACTACTCTTAATTTTATAAAACAAGGAGCTGACTGGAAAGTAAGTCAAATTAGTTTTACTCCTTAATTTTCTCGTTCAAAATATCTATGGCTGATTCATTAGGATCACAAGCTAACACGGGAATACCTGATTCAGAAGATCAGGTCTCCGAAGAATTAAGACGTGCTCAAGAGTTGCGTCAACAAAGACGCCGGGATTCCCCAGTAGATCGCTCGAGCTTAGCGCAAAATGTTGCTCAAGCATCCAAGAATAAAATGTCTGAATCGTTTGGTGGTAAGGTTGGTCAAGGTGAAGGAATGGGTACGCTTTCGGGCGGGAGCCCAGAGACACTTGTTAGGGCCAACAAACAATATAAGCAGGAAAAGACTATGAAGATGGGTATGGAAACAGCCGAAAAACTTAAGCAAGGTGATATCAAAGGAGCGATTAAAGGCGCTGTGACCGCCGCCGCTGAAATGGGCGGACAACTGGCCACCGGAAAAATTTTGCAGTTTATGTGGACGAACATATATTATGTTTTACCACTTCTCTATATTGATTTCCATTTTGTAATGCGTTATATCGCTGGCTCAAAAATTTTCTGTCGTTTAGGCGAAGAGTGGCTGCAAAAAGTCAAAGGGTCTGGTCAGGGTGCGGCGACTGGAGTAACGAAAGGGGTGGCGGAATCTGACGCTGGTATAGTCGGCGAGGTGGCTGATACCCCGAATCGCGCCTTAGAAGTCCTGGAGATTATTGCCATGGTCCTTTGTAATGTCATTGTTATTTTTGCGCTACTTTGTATTTGGCTTCTAATTTATGCCTTGGCTACGCCGTGCGAAACCCTTAAATCATTTGGCGGTATCCTTGGTAAGGCAGCCAGTGAACTTCTAAGGCTTATCGGTCGATGTCATTAGTTCAGCAAAATAAAAATAAATTTTAATGTTACAACGTCACAAAAATAATTTTAGTTTTTGGCTGGGAATGTTATTAATAACAGAAGTTTTATTATTTAGTTTTTTCTATAATATTCATGCGGCCAGCGCTACTCGGTTGGCTGCCGATTCCGACCTTATTTTCGTCCCAGGAGTTCCTATTGCTGGCGTAACAGAAATAGTGATAAATGGTTCTACGATTGGCAATTATATTAATACTTTTTATCTGTGGGCAATTCGCGCCGTGACACTTCTTGCCGTGTTTATGGTTATGCTGGCTGGCATTCGCTGGATTACGGCAGCCGGCAACGCCAGTACTATTACTATGGCCAAAACCCAGATGACTGATGCGATTATTGGTCTAGTCCTAATTCTATGCGCTAATTTGATTTTACATTCCATTAATCCCCAATTGACCATATTTAAAAGTTTGAATATCACGAAGGTTAATCCGATAAATCTCATGTCTATTAAAAATTATGATTTAAGTTATCTTGTACAACCGGACGATTGGTATGATCCGGATCTGCAGCCATCTCCTGGGGCCAATGTTTGCGGTCAGCCATCTACTGTTTACACTTCGCTTGACGATAAAACTATTTTTTATGGCGCAAACTGTGAGAATTGGATTTTTGATTTTCCCGGTCAAAGAAGACCATGCGCTTTAAACTTTTCTATAAGCGTAGAACAACAAGCCGCCTGGGACAAAGAGACCAATCAAGACTCATCTAAGTTGGCTAACTATATTGACTGGACAGATCAAGGCAAAGACAATAAAGGTAAGCCCATTACAATGCCAACAAAATGTATCGGGACTACAATAAAGATTGGGGGTAGTATGCCCTATGGGTCAGTTATTATACCTAGTCCAGACAATAAGGAGCTGATTAGATATCCCATTTGGCCTGCAGATGATTGTGGCGCCCTCACCACGGGTGTAAATGTGCATCTCCCGGGCATTAATACCTGGGTTGGTTCAAAGTGCGTCAGTCCTGGCGAAAACTGTGTTTATGTTACCTTGGCCGCCAAAACAGGGGGAGGATCTGATGCTTATTATTTTACTTCTTTTTGCAGCCCGGATTTTCCCGCGGATGAATATGTTACGAATTGCGGACCAAATGCCATGCGAGTCTCCTGTTCTAAGTGTTCACCAAATCCCAGGGCTAAGGTACCACCAGATGGGCCCTGTAATAATGATTGGGCTGAAGTGGTGGATGGCGAGACCATTTGTTGTAGAAAAAGTAATAATAGTTATGAGATAAGACCTGTTCTATAATTAAAAATTAAAATTTATGTCTAAAAAAGCAATCATAATTTTATTTATCATCGGCGTTATCGCCATTGCTTTATTATTATATTTTGTTATTTTTCGAACGCCGTCAGCGGCGCCAACTCAGCCGACCAATATTACTAATGCGCCAGCCGCTAAATTACCGGTGACCAAAGATCAGTGGGACAGAATGACCATTGAAGAGCGGACTAATGCTAATCTGCCGCCTTATCAATGGCCGACTGAGGCAATCAATCAGCCCGCCGTTCCTTCCATACCACAAATTTCCGAAGTAGCTAATGGCGGAAAAACTTTGATTACGCCGGTTTCAAATAATGTGGTAAGTCAAGCGGCCATAGCCGGTGATGGACAAAATACGATTTTTTACAATCAACAAGACGGGAAATTTTATCAATCTGATAAAGATGGATTAGCGACGACCTTAAGCAATCAGGTGTTTTATAATATTAAAAACGTAGATTGGTCGCCCAATAAAGATAAGGCCATTATTGAGTATCCCGATGGATTTAAAATAATGTACGATTTCAAAAATCAAAAACAGTATTCTTTGCCCACCAATTGGGAAGATTTTTCTTGGAATCAAAGCGGCGCGCAAATTGCCTTTAAGGCCACTTCTAAATATCCTGAAAGTTCTTGGTTGGCCGTGGCTAATCCAGACGGTTCCGATGCTCAGCCGATTGAGAATATGGGTTCTAACGCTGACAAGGTGACGGTGTCTTGGTCTCCCAATAATCAGGTGGTAGCTTTTTCGGCTACTGGTCAAGCTCGCGGCGCGTGGGAGCAAGAAATGTTGTTAATTGGTCAGCATGGCGAAAATTTTAAATCATTGATCGTGGATGGTCGCGGTTTTGAGCCGGCCTGGAACCCGCAAGGTAATCAGGTGGCCTATAGCGTTTATAGCGCGACTAGCGATTATAAGCCAGTGCTTTATTTGGTAAATGCCCAGGGCGATAATATCGGCACGAATAAAATTAATACAGGCCTTAATACTTGGGCCCATAAATGCACCTTTAACGCCGCGGGAAGCGATTTGTATTGCGCCGTTCCCAAGAGCCTGCCGTTCGGATCGGGACTGGTTCAAGAAGTGACCGGCGCCACCGAAGATGATTTTTATCGGATTGATACCAAAACTGGCGACATTAGTTTTTTAGCCGAAGGCGCTATGGGCTCTTATGATGTTGGTCAGATATTCCTTTCTAATGACGAATTCACTCTTTATTTTGTTGATCAAACCACCAACACCCTAAGATATATTAGATTAAAATAAAATTTAACTATTGGCGGGAGATCCCCGCCAGATACTATTTATGTTAAGAGTAGAAGAGTTAATCGGTCGTCGTGTTAATACTGCGCGGGTTAAAATGAAGCTCCGCGCAGCAAGCTGCGCGGTATCAAGCGAAATTCTCCAAAGCCCCCAACCCTCCCTTCTCCGCCAGCTGGCGGATTCGGAGGGTTCTGTGCGCCTCCATCCTCGCAACAATCTGCGGAGCATTCGGCGACGGAGGATAATTATTTTAGCCGCTTTTATTATATTTGGATTTATATTGTTTTATAAATTTGCTTCAGCCCAGGTTAAGAATTGTTGTTATGGCCATCTTCCGGAGCCGTTTTGTGCAGAGGTTGAGAATGCCAATCCTTGTCCTGACGGATATCCTTTTAAGGCTACGGGCATTGCCTGTGATAAGTGTGATAAGTGCGGTTGTCGAGGGAGTATAGCCCCGCCAGATGTGACCTCTGTCACTCCCGTTACTCCCAATTCTTCTCCTCCTGGATCATTAGAGCAACCCAAAGAATCGCCGCCAGTGCTACCAACGTTGCAAATTCCGATTCCCGGCCTGACTTTTACTAATAAAATAGAATTTTGTTCTTCTAACCCCGATTTAACTGATATGAGTCAATGCCCAGCCGGCGATCGCGTTTTCGTTGTCCCCTGGCTTGGTCAATATATTATCGCGATTTATAAATGGGCTTTGCGGGCCGTCGTGATTTTGGCGATTTTTATGATTATGCTGGGCGGAGTACAGTGGATTGTTTCGCGTGGCAGCCCTGCGGGCATTACCTCGGCTAAATCAAAAATTGGCGCTTCAATTATCGCCGTGGTTATCATACTTTGTGTTAATATTATTTTATCTTTAATTAACCCCGAGCTTACTATTTTAAAACCGATTACGATCGGCAGAATTGCGACGATAGACTTAGAAATAGAGGAATTGAATATGAATAGTAGTATAATCAGAGGACGCAATTGTCCAGATTTAACACCCGATAATACGAAGAGTTGTAAGTCTTCAGAAATTGTTGCTATAGCAGAATCGTTTTTAGGACAAAACAGCGGCCCTTGTCATTGTGCTTGTTTTGTTTCAAGAGTATTAAGAGCCGCTAATTGCGGACTCAACAGTACTTTTGAGACTGTGCCGGACCTGGAGAGTTGGCTGGTAGCTCATGGTTGGACCAAAAAAGACGGCAAAGACGGAGTGTCTACAGGAGATGTGGTCGCTAAGGATGGGCATCTTGGTTTGGCCATAAACTCATCTAAGATAATTGATTCTGGCATTATTCATGAAGGTAAGACAGAAAATGGATGTACACAAAAGGCGGTGACTTGTCCTAATGTTTGGCACGGATTGAACAATCCCGACGGAACAAGATATTGGGAGGGCGGAGGTTGTATAAGCAATCAGACCATAAAAGAGAGGAGTAATTTTTTTACGCGATATTGGATTAATCCTAATCGTTGATATAAAAGTTAATAATATCATGTCAAAAATCAAAACAATTTATACGTGTTCAAAATGCGATGCCCAGTTTCCGAAATATTTAGTAATTCGGTACCAGGTATCAGCCGTAAAAACCTTGTAAAATAAGGCTTATCTTGATTGGTTGACTAAAATTAAGGAAAATTAAGAAAAAAGATTAAGAAAGAGGAAAAAGAAAAAATTAAGGAAGAAAAACTTGAAATTAATTGTTATTCCGTTGTTTGGAGCGGTCGCACCAATTGACGGAATAAAATTTTTAGATTAATATTAAATAATATTGTATTAATATGTTAAGGATACCAAGTTAAAGATATAGAGTTAAATTTATACTAAGTAATTTAAAAATTAAGCAATTAGGAATAATGAGGCAAGAACCTAAGCAAACAACAACCGAGAAAATTTTATGGGCAATTTTCGATTTATTAGAATCTATTGATGTGGCCCTACCTAGTCGAAACGATTTTTACATTGCTGCTCATACTTCATTTGAGTACAGTCAAATTTTAAAAAGAATAGGTTGGCATCGAGATAGAAATAAATTTGCCAAATTTATTAATGACTTGAAGCGTCGAGGTTATCTTGAAATTAAAATTGAAAAAGACAAGCGAGCAATAGTGTTAACACCGAAAGGCATGGAAAAGGCATTAAAGGTTGATTTGGAGCAAAAAGATAAAAAAAGACGAAAAGATGGCAAGTGGCAAATGATTATTTGGGACATTCCAGAAAATTACAAAAAAACAAGGAATCGATTTCGAATCGCCCTTAAATTATTAGGTTATCAACAATTACAAAAGAGCGTGTGGGTTTGTCCTTTTGATATTTTGAAAGAGACAGAGAAGTTGATTAGATTTTACGGCATAGAGTCTTATGTAAAAATATTTTTAATCAGTGAAGTGGAGATATAGTTTTAATTTCTTTTATTTTTCTATTTACATTTATTTAAAGATGGTTATAATTGTTATATATGGTTCAAAAGCCAAAAACAATCTATACGTGTTCCAAATGCGATGCGCAGTTTCCTAGGTGGCTGGGACAGTGTTCGCAATGCGGTGCTTGGGGTACGCTGGCCGAAGAAACGGAAAAAGTATTTAACAGAAAGAATACTAACAATGTAGCTGCTGGCAAAGTTCTTGACTTTCAAGATGTGCGCGGGCAAGAATTTCCTCGGATTAAAACCGGCCTAGAAGAGATTGATCGCGTGCTCGGTGGCGGCATTGTCTCGGGTTCAGTTATTTTGTTAGGCGGCGAGCCTGGTATTGGAAAAAGTACGCTGGTTCTTCAATTGGCTGCTAAATTAGCCAATCAGTCAGTTTTATATATTTCCGGAGAAGAGTCGGCCGAACAGATCAAGATGCGTCTGGATCGGTTAAAAATTCCTCCGACCAATTTAAAATTTTTAGGCGAGACTGACATTGAAGTGATTTGCGCTACGATTGAAAAAATTAAACCATCTATCGCGATCGTTGATTCTATTCAGACGGTGTGGTTTTCCAATTTACCATCGGAAGCCGGCAGTATCAATCAAATTAAGGCCTGCACGGCCAAGTTAATGGAAATTGCTAAACGAAATTCTGTGCCCACGATAATTATTGGTCATGTGACTAAAGAGGGTTTTGTCGCCGGACCCAAGACCCTGGAACATTTAGTTGACACCGTGCTTTATTTAGAGGGCGATCAGTTTCATAATTTTCGTTTATTGCGCGCCGTAAAAAATCGATTCGGCGCCACCAATGAAGTGGGTGTCTTTGATATGCGCGAAGGAGGTTTGATAGAAATTAAAAATCCTTCCGAAATATTTTTGGCATCTCGTGATAAAGATTTATCGGGCGTGGTGGTGGGCGCAATTATGGAGGGCACACGCGCTTTTCTAGTAGAAGCTCAGGCCCTGGTGGCTCAAACTCATTTCGGTTATCCTCAACGGCGATCGCTTGGTTTTGATAATAATCGTTTGCAACTGATGACGGCGATTTTGTCCCGTCGTTGCGGGATACCCTTGGGCAATTATGATGTTCATATTAATATTGCCGGTGGCATCGAAGTAGAGGAGCCGGCCGTTGATTTACCGGTTTGTTTGGCCATTATTTCCGCTTTCAAAAATAAGCCCTTTGATTTTAAAACAGCTGCTTGCGGCGAAGTGGGACTTGGGGCAGAAGTGCGGCCAATTAATAATTTAGATAAAAGGATTAGAGAGGCGGAACACCTCGGGTTTTCTAAGATAGTCATTCCCAAATTAGACAAAAAGATTATTAGTTCTAAAATTGAGATTATTGCCATAAAAAACCTCAATGAATTAATAAAGGGTTTTTAAACTTCAGGGCAAGCCTTGAGTTCTTGTTTTGCAGCCCGCCTCGCGTCGACGCGAGTCAAGGCGGGCAGGCTGCGGGGGTATTAAACCCCTACACCAAAGATTTTGGTATGGGAGTAAACCCTGCCTACCGCCTGCCAAAGCCGCCCCATGGACATAAAAGTTTAAAAATAAAATCATTTATTGCTTCATGTTCAGAATTAACTCCAAGGAGGCAATGGGCGGGCAGGTCACTCGCCTCGATTAGCAATAAAAATATGGTAGTTAAACGACGAAATATTTTGTATTTTATTTTACTTCTGATTGCTCTATTTTTTTTATTTAAGATTGGTTTTTTTAATTTCTTAACTCGACAACTGAACCCTCTTTTGGGCGGATTAAATAGAGAGGGGGCCAGTATCAACCAAGCCATTAGAGGAATGAATATAAAAGATATATTATCTGAGAATGAGCAGTTAAAAAAACAGATCGCTAATTTACAAAAAGAGAATGTTGGCCTTTTAGATTCAGCTCAAAGGCTTGACTTATTAAGCAGGCAGTTAGGATTTATCTCTAAACAAAAAAATCGTCCAATTTTGGCTAATATTATTGGACAAAACGAAGAAGATGGCATTAATTATTATCTTCTTGATCGAGGTAGCGACGATGAAATCTCTGTTGGCGCCGCCGTTGTAGTTAATGACGGATTTTTGGTTGGTAAAATTGTTAAAGTTAAAAAAAATTATTCTTACCTTTTGCCATTATATGATAATCACTTTTTGACCAGCGTTGACTTTTTAACCACCGAGAAGGGAGGACAATTGATTTCTGGTTTAGCTCAGGGAAAACAGGGGCTGGGGATAGAGGTCAAATTTGTTCCCCTGGATAGCCCGGTAGAGATCGGTGATTATTTAATCACCTCTGGGCTGGAGAAAAGCATTCCTCGAGGATTAATAGTTGGTCAAGTTTCTGGGGTAGAGGAAAAAACAGACTTATCATTTCAAAATGTTTTAATTCAGCCATTAATTTCTTGGTCTAATGTGAGAATAGTGGCCGTATTAATGGGTAGCAATTAAGTATGAGATATTTTTTTTATTGCCAAGCGAGGCGAGTGACCTGCCCGCTTATTGCCCCCCCTGGAATTAATTATAAACAAGAAGATGAGAAATAATTTTGTTTTTAAATTTTTATGTCCAAGGGGCGGCTTTGGCAGGCGGGAGCGAAAATTCATTTTCGCTTCCGAGCGAGCGCAGGCAACACAGGGTTTAATACCTCGCAGCTTGCTGCGGAACAGGAGTTCAGGGCTTGCCCTGATGTCCAATACCCTTTATTGTTTAATTTTACTAATTTTAATTTTATTTCAAATTGGTTTTGTATCGCAAATAAAAATTCTAAGCTATTTAAATTTACCGATTTGCTTCTTAATTATTTATTTTTTTAGCCGTAAAAAATTTCTTTGGTTTTATTTTTTAATAGTAGCGATTTTTTTTGATCTTTATTCTATTTTACCTACAGGTTTTCATTTGATAAGCCTTTTGTTTTTATTCATATTTTTGAATTGGGTAAGTCATCTAGTCACAGATGTTGGCGCAACCATTCAATTATTAACCATTGTTATTATTTTATTGTCTTATTGCATAATTACTCTGGGTTTAAGTCTTTTGGTTTATTATTTCAAACCAATGTCTATGCCGTTAATTTTAGATAGATTTTATATTTGGCGATCGGCGCTTTTTGTAGTAATCAATAGTATTATTATTTTTGTTTTTATCCACCTTCGCCGAGGACCTCGGGCTTTAGCCCAAGGATGAACCTGCCCGCCATATGCCTATCTCTAAATAGGAAGTTTATTTGCTGTTAGGGTTTATCTCCGAAGTCTATCTTGATGCGATTGACAGGCTTTGGCAGGCGGGGCAGAAACGGGTAATTCGCCGCATCCATCAACTGGCGGAAACGGGCGGATGTGCTTCGGCGGATTTCGTCCCCGAAGTACATTAGAGAAGTTATAAACTTTAGTCCACGGGGACTCCACTAGATTATGCTTGATCCATTTAAAACAGAGGCCGATCGTTTAGGCGGTCGCGGTAGCAGGATCGATAAGAGTTCTCATCAAACCTGGGCAGGCGAAGATGGGATTTTTAATGTTGCCACCGGAGAGATTTTAATGCCCCCGGTTAATTTAAAAAAAATTATTTTCTTTTATGTTGTGATTTCTATAATTTTTTTAATTTTTTTGAGTAAAATTTTTTATTGGCAAGTGATTAAGAGTGATTATTATACCTATATTAGCGCGGGCCGGGGGACTAGAGTGGAGACAATCGCGGCAAAACGTGGTTTATTATTTGACCGCAACCTTAAACCATTGGTTAAAAATATTAGTAATTTTTCTTTAACAGTTGTGCCGGCCAGATTTCATCAGATTGACGACCAGCCCATTCTTGACGCAATTAAACAATATTTATCTGAAAATCAAAAACAAGAACTACAAAACAATTTAAGTAATATGCCAATTTATGCCAATGATTCTATTGGCCTATTAAAAGAATTAACTTATCAACAAGCAATTTTAATTCAAACAGTGATTGCCATTACGCCTAGCATTGAAGTAACATTGGCTGACCAGCGCGATTATAGCGACCCCATGTCAATGTCTCATGTTTTAGGATATATGGGCAAGATTTCTAAGCAAGAATTATCGCAGTCTCAATATAAACAATATTTATTAAATGATTTTATTGGCAAGGATGGGCTTGAGGTTTTTTATGAGCAAAAATTAAGAGGACAAAATGGTCAACAGAGGATTGACGTTTTGCCCAACAAAGAAGAAGAGGTGACCTATAATAAACCCCCAATTAATGGTAATAATTTGATTTTAACTATTGACAGCGATCTTCAGCATCAATTATTTGTTTCTTTGTCCAAATATGTTAGAGCTAATGGTAATCGTGGGGGTGCGGCCGTGGCCATGGATCCAAATACTGGCGAAATCTTAGCCCTCGTCTCTTACCCCTCATTTAACAATACTTCATTTAGTGGGGGGCTTACCGTGGAAGAGTTTAATCAAATTTATAATGATCGTCAGAAGCCATTATTTTTTCGTACCATTGCCGGAGGGTATCCTTCGGGTTCTATTATCAAGCCCGTGATAGCAACTGCCGCCCTAGAAGAAAATATTATTACTCCATTGACTATGATTTTAAGTACAGGCGGTATATCATACGGCAGTTGGTTTTTCGCTGACTGGAAATCGGGTGGTCATGGTATGACCAATGCAATCAAAGCGCTGGCTGAATCTGTTAACACCTTCTTCTATTATGTCGGCGGCGGTTATGGTAATTTTAAGGGCTTGGGGCCAGAAAGAATTGATAAATGGTTAGAGCGTTTTGGAATTGGAAAAATAACGGGCATTGATTTATTCGGTGAAAACGCTGGATTTGTTCCGACGCCCCAATGGAAACAGTCCGTTCATCACGAGCCTTGGTACCCCGGAGACACTTATAATTTATCAATTGGGCAAGGTGATTTATTGGTCACTCCGCTGCAAGTAGCCAATTATACTTCTGCTATTGCCAATAATGGCACTCTTTATCAACCCTATTTGGTTAAAAAAATTGTTCAACCAGATAATCAGACTATCAGTGAGATTGTGCCCAAGATTTTGAGCAGTCATTTAGCCAGTAGCAGTAGTTTAGAAGTGGTGCGTGAAGGAATGAGGGCGGCCGTGACCTCTGGCAGCGCCAGAAGTTTGGCTGATTTGCCCATAGCCGTAGCCGGGAAGACTGGCACAGCCCAGGTGGAAGGCAAGTCACCTCACGCTTGGTTTACTTGCTTTGCGCCTTATGATCATCCACAAATTGTTTTAACCATATTAGTAGAAAATGGCGTTGAAGGAAGTGCGGCCGCCGCGCCAGTGGCCAAAGAAGTTTTGAATTGGTGGGCCGCCAATAGAAAAACGTCAAATTAAAACATAAAAAAGAGTTTGTGTATAACCATTGTTGACAAAAAATTTATTTTTTGAAATAATATAATCGTCATAATAATGACAAAGGGAGGTAGTAATGAAAAGGATCTTTGTGGTTGATGGTGGAGCAGAGCTTCATAGAGACGTGGAGGTGTCTGAAAAGGATTGGGCGCAAGGATGTTTCTCTGCCAAGATACAGACAGAAGGGCATTCCCAACCCATATTTGGCGTCAGGTCAGATTCTGATAAGCCAGGTTATCCGAAGATTACCACCTATGTCGGTTTCGAGGCCGAGGAGAAGGCGGTCGAGTTCGCTGCTGCGTTGAGAAAGAGGCAGGAGCAGTGGTTTAGGAATTGCCTTGGTTAATCTCAGGGGCGTTTCTTTTAAATCATTTTAGCGCGGAGAATAAGATCGGGGCGGATGTTCCGCCCCTTTTGATTTAGCGATTTTTCGACCAGAAGTTATCCACAAAATTAATGAAACTGGCCAGAATTTGGCCTTGTTTTTTGTTTAAAATATGTTATAATTATAATACTTATTATGAAGAAAACACCAACAAAATCAAGGAAAAACAAGGAATTACCATCAGTCGCATCCAAGGGCGAGAATAAATCTAAGGAGGCAGCAGCAGCAGCTTATGACGCCAAACAGATTACTGTTTTAGAAGGTTTAGATCCGGTGCGACGTAGGCCGGCAATGTATATTGGTTCGCTTGGACCTGATGGCTTGCATCATTTGATTTGGGAGGTCG
>Ga0268277_1000178_pt1 | contig 52806 bp, 29 predicted proteins | sample saktaG_5_FD_190132 | JGI IMG/M metagenome (GOLD analysis project Ga0268277, IMG submission 190132) | Saline water microbial communities from Sakinaw Lake, British Columbia, Canada - sak_2010_1_5_50m | ecosystem: Environmental > Aquatic > Non-marine Saline and Alkaline > Saline ... | reverse complement strand
GCGGCTATTCTCGCGCAGAAATCATTTATTAGAGCTGCTGCTTTTGTTTTCTCAGTATCTGTTTTATCTGAATTATTAACAGCTGCGATAAGATCGCCTCTTAGGCTCCAGATATTAGTGCTGAATAACTCTTTCTCTCTGCCTATCAGATAATCTCCTTTATCTTCCAAGGATTTTCTCTTTGCAACAGCAATACGTTTTAATCGCGCTACCTCCTCAACACCATCTAATGTTTGACAGAGCATATCAACAGCCTCTTTCTTGCTTCCTGCAAAGTATTGTATATTGCCTAAAAGATCGCTTATGGCCCCTGTAACACCAGCATAGTATACAGGCGCATTCTCAGCCCATTCTCTTGCTTGATTATGCTGTTCAGTCAGGGTTGCTATATCTCCGCTCGTTGTTTCTATATCAGAGTTGATCTCTCCCAGTAATGTTAGTATGTCATCTCTATAGTTCTCCAAGGCCTCTCTTATATCATCAGGTATATCGTCTCTTTGCAGCTCTTGTTCTACCATCTCAAGTTCTTCGTTTACTGTTGATGCATTCGACTGGTGAATGGAAAGTTGCTGACTTGCATACTCTAAATTCCTTTGGGCATCTTCTAATGCCTCCTGAGCCAGTGTTGTCTTCTCCTGTGCCATTGCATCTGCCCAGTTCCCAGCTGCTTCTAACCTATCCTCCAATGACATCTCCGTATCCTCTGCGGTATACCAGCTAATATCTGCCAGCACAGGATTAAGAGTAATCCTGTCGAGGCGTACCTGGTAGACAGCAGCCAGCTCTGCCGCGCCTTCAGCTGTATAATCTGCTATTAGTTCTTCGAGGTAACTGGTAATTTCGCTATACCATGAATTGTAATTTTCGATGTGCCACTGCATCGTATATTTAAATGCTATGTCAGCATTAAGCGTTTCAGTGGTTGTAGCAATATTCTGATAGAATTCTCTTGCTTTTTCCGCACTGGCCTGATTATACTCTATAGCCAATTTTCTATAGGAGAATAGTTCATCAAGATAAGATTTGAATGCACTTCTCTGTGACTTAGCATCCTCTGCAAATATACTATCACCTATAATGGGTTTTCCTGCTTTTATAAGCTCAAGTCTCATTGCTTCTGCTCGAAGCTTATTTTGGAGTTTAGTTATAAGAGGTGTAAGAGGTGTTCTGCTGGTTTCTGAGATACTTTCTACAAGCCCTAAAAGTCCTCCCTCAAGCGCTGCTAATGATTTTGCCTTAAATGATACGACATGCTCAGGTTCAGAAACCTTTACCTTAAAACCTGTTGATACCTCAATTGCCATACACAGCGCATCCAATGACTTAACCCCAGTCTCACTTATTACAGTTATAGGAAATTTTTCGCGTTCTGAAATAATCTCTTGTGCCTTTGGTGTAAATTCAAATATAGCTGGGACAGCAATCTTTCTGCCATCTACCTCTATCGCTTCTGCATAGCGTGAATCCCATGTTATAATAGTACCTGGCTCAAATACGGTCTCTAGCCCTTGTCCAAAATCAACCTTGATAAAATAACCCTCTGGGATCTTTACTGTATCAGGAGAGGCCATCAAGCGGTTAAACTCATCTATTTCTTCAACAGCATGATATCTAGTCAATCCCTGCACTCTTAATATAGGCAAAGTTCTTTTTTTCTGCTGTTGAGTTCTATCTATTATAACAGCTACCTTTTCAGCTGATGAGAATATGCCGCCCGGAATCTCCAAAAGACTCTTTTCTGTATATCTTGGATCTTTAGTAATCCTAAAACCCATGCCCTTAGGAACTCTAAACTGTCTTTGATTGCCTTCGCGCGTTGTGTATTTTAGCGTTATATCTTCTTCAGTAACATCCTGCGTAAGCTCTGGCCGTGGAAGTTTCGATGTATCATCTGCCTCAGATATAAGGAATGTATCATTGCCATTGTAGATAGACGAGACCACATGGGTATTTGAGAAATCCTCGAACTTGCGCAGAGCACTCTCATAATCATACACCACAGTTCCTACTCTATGCTCACCTGTATCTGGTTTTTTAGCAAAGGGAAAGAGCGGAGAACCCTCCCAATAGGTACCTTCATACTCGGTTGTTGGCAGTATATTATGTCCCCATACAGCCATAGGTGCCTGCCCAGTAGGAAATACCTGAAGAAGGCTTCCATCTACAGCATCTACAATAACTGTATGATCTTCCATCTGCTCTCTAAGAGCCATACTATTTTCAAGATCTCTTATGCTTGGCAGGAGCGCTATCTGGCCTGGCTTTAGCCATTCCTCAGCCTCTTCAAGCTGCCTGTATGTCTCAGGGAAGAACTTATCAGCTACAAATAGTATGTCCTGCCTTCCAAATTCATATACAATGCCGTCTTTAACATGATAAGCGTGTTTTCCAGGGTTGGCTGTCATGCCTAAGACAACCTCGTCCTTATTTATGATACCTTCTGCTATCTTTTCTGCTAGTTCGTCAGCAGTCATAGCTGCTGCGTCTATCTCATATATATTACCTTCTGTATCCTGATAATATATAAATGGATTTCCGTTCTGGCTTGGATCAGATATATATCTATAACCGCTTCTTTGGCCTTGTTCAATCCTCAACTTGAGGCCGTCTTTAATCCCCCGTTGCTTTATCTGGCGCTTTAGCGTACTCAACGCCTGCTCAGTTCTCTTTTCTGCTGATGTAATGTTAGAGTCAAATTTGACAACTAGTTTATCTGATTTAACTTCTTGCCAATCCATATATGCGCGTATGAATGTGGCTCTCTGGGTTTCAGTAACCTCTTTTCTATAGACCCTTTCTACGCCATCTGAATCTGTCTTAACCATAAAGGCAATAGGATTCCTGCCTTCATCAAGGCCCAATAAAATCGTCTGATTACCAAACTCCTTAACACCTACACGTGGAGATTCACTCCAGAACATAAGTTTTCCAAGAAAGGTGTCTCTGGTGTGTTTTTCGAGGTATGCCATAACAGAGGCCTCATTATCAAATCTTGCATCCTCCTGCCATTCTACCTGGCCCCTCTTTATAAAATACCTGGCACTTATATCATTGAGATAACTTTCATTAAGTATAGCCGCTTCTGTAGGTGACGAACGGACTATACCTTGATACCAATTACCTGTTATAGCTGTTATTAGTTCATATCCTAATGTAATAAAATCTCGCGGGTCTTTCGTATCAAGCGCTTCGCCGCCTTCAACAAGTGTACCGTCATCTAGTATTGTTGGGTTTATATGAAATTTTCCATGGAGTGCGCTTTTATTAAAGTAAACTCCTCCTTGTGTTCTCATCTTTTTCTCATGGCGTGCTTGCCACAGCTCAAGAACATCTATCAGTATTCCTGCTCCAGCAAGATATGTATCTGTGCCTTTTTCTATAGTACCTTTTGAAAATCCTACAGCATAATTTACCAGCTCTTGTAAATAGTATCCATCTCCTCCTAATGTTATTCCTCCTAGCCAGTTGTTACCAATGCCTGACTGATAGAGCGCTCCTGGTAGTGAGTCCATATTCCAACCAGCTGATAATCTTACAGGGATTCCACCTATCTTAGCCTTCTCAGAACCTAAGGTTGTGATAATTCTTCTATAAAGCCTATCTATGTCTCCATCCATCTTTGTCATAATTTCGCGTGCTTCGCGAGCATTATCTCTTGACTGCTGGGCTATAACTGAATGCACATAATCACTGGATACCTGTTCCTGGGATGCCTCTTTTACGCTTCTGCTTAACTCCCTATCACTTCTCCTTGCAAAGAATAACGCCTCTATGTCATCCAGCTGTTTGTCCATAGACACCACAAACCCAGGCATATATGCCTGTTTTGGGTTATCAAACAATGAGTTGAGGCTGTTAAAATAAGGTAATGGTATAATTCCTCTTTCAAATAGATTCTGTGTCTTATGCCTTAAAGACGCAAGATCCATCTCTTTGTCAACTGTGAGTCTGAATGAGTCTGAGTCTACCTTACCTGTATCTAGCTCAACAACTAATCTATCGTAATAGTCTTGTGACAAACAGTCTAATTCAAGAAGAGTTTTTGCCTTGTCCCTTAACTCATAAACAGTAGGAACATCAGATCTTCTTATTACCCTGTAACCTGTCTCTGCTGGAACCAGGCTGATGTTTCTCATAAGTGCTGTAACTGGCACAGCAAGACCACCTGGTAGGATTGCATAAGGAGCAATTTTTGCTCCTGTTTTACTTAGACCCTTGGCCCCTTCTGCTACTCGCTCAAGTATAGAAGGTGTTACAATAGGTGCAGCAGCTATATCTTTATCTAGTGCTTTTACCGCTGAAAGCGGTTCTGCTGGCGGCGGGCCTGGCGCAACCGCTTTTTGATCTGGCGAAGAAGCTGGTGGCAATGCTACAACAGCCAGCTTTGCAAGTTCTATCTGCTTTGCAAGCTCTGTTCTTCTGGCTTTAGCTACTCTCTGCAGCCTCTGCTGACTTTCTTCAGGAAGCAGCTCTACTACATTTTTTTGCTCTGTTAGTATCTTATCTATATCCTCTGGCGTAGCCTGTGAGGCTATATAACCTATTAAGCCCTCTGTTATATCCTCTGGGGTTTTGAGAAAGCCTCTTGCATCAAAAACATTTTGTTGATAAGGCTGGCGCTGGTTAAAATAATCACTGATATTGTCCATCAATGGTGGCCCGGCAATCTCTAATGGGGTTAAGGGGCGCCACTGGCTCATATCTTGCTGCTGTGCCCTCTTTATCCATTCCTTTGCCATGTTAATATCTACTCTAGTCAAATCATAAAGCTTGCCTGCGGCATCTTCTTGAATATCTATACCTAAATTCGTTATCCAATCTTTCTTTTTATCTTCATCCAGCACAGACCATGAGCTTATTGCTGCTGGCGCTGGAACAATACTCGGAGATATCTCTTCTGGAGGAGGCGGTCCTGGTGCTACTGCTTCATGGGAAGCTACTGATTGAGCCATCTGCCTGATAAATTCCTGTGTCTTTTCAGATTCAGCTTGGATTGCTGCTATCTCCTGGGCTTTCGCAACAAACTCTTGACCTAAGACAGTCTGCGCAGCTTCTTTTATCTTCTGCTTCTCTGCAAGCCTTGATTCTAATTCCTTTATCTTCTGATTTATTTTCTCTAATTCCTGAGATTTTGCTGCCATATATGCCGCATATCTAATAGGGCTCTTTTCTTTTAACTGTTTCTCATGATCCTTTACTGCCTGGCTCTTCTTCTCTATGCCCTGCTTCAGTTCTTCTGCTTTTTCTCTTAATTGCTTAAGCTCTTCTTGTAGTTTCTGCTCTTCTCGTATAGCATCTATTAATATATTGAATTGTCTTTTCTGTTGTTCATCTTTTAGGCCTTCTTCTGCTTCTTTCCTTAACGCGTCCTGCTTCTTCTTCTGCTCTGTAAGCTCTTTCTGTTTTTCCGCAAGTACAGCTTCTTCATATGCCTTCAGCTGTTCGATAAGCGGCTCTGAAAATTCTATAGCTGCCTTCAGCTTATTTATATTATTTTTCAGGCCCTCTAACTGCTGCGGAGTAAGGTTTCTCTGTGCAAATAATAGTTGAGCCTCGAGTTGTCTTAATTGAACTTGCTGGAGGTTTCTCTGTGCAGTTACCTGTTGGAAAGGTGTCTTTGCCTGCTGGAGTTGTTGCTGAGCTTGGTCTATATCGTACTTTCTAAACTGCTCTGTCGTGTAATGGTAAGCAACATTAGCCGCACCTGTAAAAGGAACTGCTATGGCAATACCGCCAGCGCGTTGTACCATATTAAGTACCTTCTGCGGATCGCTTAAGTTTCTTGATAAGAGATACCTTGGGGTGGCTATGAGATTTAGCTCTTTCATTAAAGCAAAGAGGGCTTCTTCAAGTATTACTTTTGATCTTCTGTCTAAAGGTTTGGATTGGGGAAGTGAATATATAACAGCTTTTACAATGCTTCTTGCGGCTTCAGGAGAGTAGCGGTATCCATCCTTTGCAGGAGGGGCATTTCTTGTTATCTCTTCACGTAACCTTATAAGAACAGGGTTTTCAACATCCTGCATATGATTTAATGCCAGTGAGTATAGAGCATCATACCTCTCGTCAGCCCTCTCTGCTTTATAACCTTCTACAAGCATAATAGCTTTTGATTGCAGGCCTTTAAGATCAACTGTATCAGGCCTTACTTCTGAAACAGCCCTCTGGATCTTTTTATTAAAACTCTTTGAAACCTTTTTCGCGGATTCAGATTTAAAGCTCTTGTGCTCCGAATAATTTCCGAGCGCTAGCAATGTAGCAAACAATATAGTTATAACTATTATAGGAAGCGCTGTGGCAAGTATTCCCATCCCTCCTAATCCGGCTGCTGAAGCCATGCCTATCATTCCGGCAAGCATAGCAATTCCGCTGCCGCCATAGACAATTGCCCTGAGATTCGTTGTGATATTCACTACGCTGCTCATAACGGTCTTTACTCTTAAACCCTTTCTGTCTGTTGTTTCAAGCCTTGGAGCGCTTAAGAGTATTTGCTGTTTTGACTCTGCTATTAAAAAATAAACAGCCATACCTATAAACACGCTGGACATAACAATACCAAGCACAGAGGCAATGGCAAACAGTGAAGCAGTCGAAATTACAGTCGCAAGCACCGCTAATTCAAGGCCTGCTATAACTCCAAGCCCAAGCCTTCTAAATCTGCTTCTCGGGATGGACCTTATTTTTTGCGCCGTTGTATCCTGTAATAACTCCTTCATGCTCTTGCCTGGTTTTTCATAACGCATGCTTACAAAAAACGAAGCAGTAAAAAGCAGCGCAACCAATACCGGCAACGCTATCATGAAAACAGGCCCAACCCCAGCAAGAACTGCTAATAATAGAACAACCTTTGCGCTTATGCCAACCATGGCGCCTGTAAATACGCCCTGCATAACCCGCTGGCCTTCTGTCATAGTAAGGGGCCTGCCTTTTATAAACTTCCGGTTCATGGCTATTGTGGCTAGGCGTGATACAAGGCCTATAATTGAAGTACTAAGACTAAACACTGCAAGTAACCCAAGCGCGCTTAGCAATGCGGGTGACACAACGACTCCACCTACTAACAATGTGATAATTGACGCTATGCTTATTACAGCTATAACAGGGAGATACCCAAATACTGAGAGTAGTTCTGTAAGAGGCTGTCTTAATGTAGGTATTGATATTGAGAAAAACCGTGCCCCTGATACTCCCCTTAAGGCCTCTTTCTGTTCTTCTTTTGCGGCTTTCTGGTCTATGCGTTTCTGAATACTTCCTAATGAATACCATATCCCTATAGATACAATAGCTGCTACTAACAGGCCTATTATAATCGGCAGGCTTAAACCTGCAAGCATACCACTTGTAACAGATATGCCAACCCCCTCTCCTGCAGCAGCCAGTGCAGAAGCAAAAGCGCCTACTGCCGGCTGGCCAGCAAGGACAGCCATTATTGTCTTGAAACCTATGAGTCCGAAAAGGCTTTTTATCAGCCAGACAACACCTGCTAAAGCAGGTATGGCAATAACCATCCTTAATATCCATTTACTTACGCTTAAGCGCATATCTGCCCTTCTAACCTGTCTTGTTATAGATTCTGTATCTACTTGCCTGCCATCTGCCTTCGCGCGCGCTATCTCCATCTCCTCCGCAAAGACGGTTCTTAGTTCTTCTTTGTATTCAGTTATTATAGACATGGGGTTAAGCTGATCAAACTTATGATACTCTTGAAACTTCTCTTCTAATGACCTTTTTAAGCGCGCTGAGCGGGTACTGAAGTTTCTCCACGCGTCTCTATAATATGAGAGTGCCTGCATTCTGGATCTCATAGCTTCCTGTGTCAAGCTGCCTTCTTCGCGCTCTGTAATTACATGGTCTTCATATTCATCAAGAAACTGTTCCCTGTAAGAACCATCAATATCTGCAAAACGAAGCTGAAGTTTCGCGTTTACCAGCAAATTATAATCTATAGCAGCGCGCAAGTTTTCGATTATAACATGTGCCTCTTTCATAGCAGAATTAAGCCGTCTTTCTAATCTTTCTATCTTGCGCTTATCAGGGCTGCTGCCTGCCTTAAGTTGCGCTAAATTATCCTGAAGCTCTGCTATAAGATTTCTTAACCTTAATATCTCGCTCTTTTCTTCAGGCAGGAGATCGTTGATATTTTTCAACAAGAGTTCATCATCCAAAGACCAGAAAGCAATATACCTGCCGGGATCATCGTCTCTGGCAGTACGGCGTTTTAGCTGTTCTTCAAATACATATTTCTGGGCATTGGTACCAAGTACAACGATACCGCCTTTTTTTATGATAACTTCTCTTTCCCTTTCATGTTCTTTTGTAATACGCAGGTTAGTGCCTCTGGCACCAGCACCGGTAAGAAGCGTTATAACTCCCAAACGGCCCGCGTTTTTCTTTGCCTGTTCGTTTTCAATGGTTCTGCCCGGGTCGCCTGTAATCATGCCTATGGAGTTTATTTTCGCTTTAAAGGCAGGGTCTCTTTCCATCTCTTCTTCTAATCTCTGCTTAAAAGGCTCTATCTCTGTTTCGTCTGAATATAAATATTGAGGAATAATAAGGCCCGTAGCGCCTGCTCCAACATCATCTACATCTGCAACACTCTTCAGGTAATCTATTATATCATCCCATTTTTTATCCCTGTGAGGTGATATATGAATAGGTTCCTGCTGTAGGCCAGGCCTGCCTTGTCTAATCTCCCATTCGCGTCTTTTTGCCTCACTGGAGAGGTCTGTCTCTTTATCTATAATTTCGCGGTTGTGATTAGCATCCTCTGTACCACTCTGTCCGCTGAACTGGCCTTCTATAAAATTACTGTAGACAAAATCTGTTATAATGCACGAGATGAGCGAACCGCCTTCAATGCCTATGTCAATATCTGTATGGCCAAGATATCTCTCTTTTGCCTCAATAGCGCTATGCATGCCGCCTTCTAAGCGTATGCCTTCTTCTAAGAACTGGTCAGAACCTTCTTTTCTTAAACTTATAAACGACTTTCCGGTTTTACTACTTACCATGACCCTGTAATCCTTGCCTTCTGCACCATTCTTATTATATGCTTCCCAGGCAGCAAGTGAGAGTTTTACACAACTTTCCCACATACCATCGCTCATGTTGGGCAATCCTGCTTTCTCTATCTGGCCTCTCATGCCATCTAATAGTCTTCTTAACTCAAGTTTCCCTCTAGGTGTAAACACTACTGATTTTTCTCTAAGCTCACGAAGCGATGAGAGCCTTTTACTTTTCAATAGGGCTACTGCTATTTGATTGGATATGCCCCACATATCATCGCTTTGGCTCTTTATTGCCGCATACTCCGGGCTTTCCTCATTCATAACATCTGAAAGCTTAAAACCGTTTGAAAGCGCTAACTTGAATATCTCGTCAGACTCATCGAAATTTGCCATAGCCCGTCTTTTGCCCGTGAGAATTCTATCTGACTCTCTCATAGCAAGAAGCTCTACCATCCACTGAAATACTACGGCCTCTGGAGACGCGCAGATAATATCCGCGTTATTAAGAGCATCTCTATAAACCTGCATCTTGGCTTGATAATCAGGTGCCCCAGGATCCTTGGGCGCTTCAATAGGCCGCCAATACCTTATGCTATCTTCTTTGGCATCTGGCTTATATGCCAAATCACAGATGAACAATAAAGGCAGCCCGCCATCAGGGTTCTGTTGCATGCGAAGATATTTGATGCCAAGCATAGTAAGGCCAGGGGCCTGTTCTGCTGCTGCCTGATTTACAAGGTCCTGCTTAGGCGGAATGGTAAACGCTATCCTTGTATACCCGCCGAACATGCTTCTTACTTTCTCTTGTGTATATTGATCCGCAAATACATTTCCATTGTTTCTTGATTTTTCTCGTTCGAGAAACTTTCTTAATTGCTTTAGCCTTCTATCAAGCCATCGTTGCTCAATTCTGTCTTTAAACAGGCTTCTTGCTTTCCCAACAACAGCATCAATATTATTTCCATTTGATGCTATCTCGGTGTTTAGCTGATCTATAAGAGGGGTGTTTATTCTTACAAGCGCCCTCTGTTGAGCTACTTTACATACCTTTGCTAAGGCATCGACAAGTGTCTTACCAGCACCGCAACCCAACCATAAGAACATGTCGTTAATAAGGGATTTAGCAGCAGGTATCTGATACTCGGCGTGCCATTCAAAGTTTGGGCCAAAATTAGGGTCTAGCCTTATAGCATCCTGCAATAGTTCTCTTGCTTTATCAAGCGCTTCATCATCTACCTTGCCGTCTTTTCTTTCTATATAATCGACTATCTCATTGAACCTTACTGCAAGCCCTGCTAAGGATTCAGATGCCACATCGATTGAAGGCCTTGCTGGCTCTGCAGCTGGTCCTGGTGCTGGTTCTAGCGTTGGTTCTGGTTCTAGCGTTGGTTCTGGTTCTAGCGTTGGTGTTGGTTCTAGTGTTGGTTCTAGTGTTGGTTCTGCTTTTATTTTTGTGAGTTCTTCATTATAGGAATTTCTAAGTGTTTGTAAATCTCGCTGCCTTATACGAAGTTCTGCTGACTGCTTATAGCTCTTAGCTTCTAATCTCTCTATCCTTCTCTCAGCAGATGCTATCTTTCTCTTTGATGCTTCTATGCCCTGCCATATGCGTTTCTCTTTGCCAGCTGCCTTATCAGCATATCCTGCATTGCGTATCCCTGCATTAAATAGCCTATCTACTATTACATCATCATGTTGTATTCCTGCCTGAGCGAGTCTTTGTTTAAGCATAGCAGGCCCTGGCTCTATGGGGCTTTGGTTTCTTATTTCTATTATCTTTTCTGCTAATTCCTGTGCATCCCTTAAAGTATATCCTGTTGCCATTAGGCGGGCTATAAGAGTACCTGCTGGAACACTGTTTATCTCGATAATGTTGGCAGCCATAGCCTTTCTTGCAATTCTGTCTGCATTCTGGAAACTTACTGATATCTCAGCTATGGTAGCCCGATTGTTATCTATAATAAATAATTGCTTTTTAAAATAAAAAAGTTCTGGGTTTACCTGAGCAAGCTGTTCCATTGTATATAGAAAATGGCCTGCTGCATCCTTTTGCTCATCTTCTATATTACTTAACAACCTCTGTCTTCTGGTGATTATCTCATTGAGCTCCTGCTGTGCTTTGTTGAGCCTTGCTTCAGAAGCAGGAGTTTCTGCTTTGTTAAAGACCTGTTGAGCTCTGTTTCTCTTATCAAGGGCTTTATTCACTTCTTTCTGCATGCCAGACACTCTAAGCCTTAATCCCTTGATCTTTTCTTCTCTTTCAGAGATCTCAGACATAAGTTCATCAGCTTCTTCTACGATCTCCTGGTGCTCTTTAGCTATCTTGATACTTTCGCCAGATAGCGCTTCTCTTCTTTCCTGCTCTAGATCACGGAGTTTATTCTGTGCAAGCTGTGAATCTGCTTCTGCATCACCTATTTCATCTTTAAGATCTTCTATATCTTCCTTGCGCCTTTGTATCTCTTCTTCAAGAGCCTTTATTTCTATGTTTAATATTTCTGATTTAACAGTAACTGGTGGTATTCTACCAGGCACAGCAGGTTCTGACGGAGCTGGCTCTTCTTTTATCTGGTCGATCTCTGCGCGCAGTTTCTTTATCTCTGCATCTATTTTTCTTAAAGCCTCTGCAAGTGCTTCGGCTTTTTTAGCATGCTCATCTATCTCATCAGCTTGTATTGGTTCTGCTTCTGCCTTTAATAACTCATTCTCTTTTATAAGATCAGCGCGCTGGTTCTCTTTTTCCTGTAATCGATCTCTAAGAGATTCGGATCTGGTCTTTAGCGCAGGAGCCTGCTGGCTGGTACTGGGATCTAACGCAGATATTGCCTCTTGGATCTTTTCTATGCTGCTGATTATATCCTGCTTCATCTGTAATAGCGCTGCACTTATCTCCTGAAGCCTTTGCAGCTGCTGTTGATGCAGAGGCCCTTTCTCCTGTCTTTCTTTTTCATCCCTTGCCCTCTGCTCTTCCTGGTTTAATGCAGAAAGTATCTCTTCTGCTTTTTCAGAACCTATTATATCCTTATTCTTTTCACAGAATGCTTCTATAATATACCTGTACTGCGAAAGCTGATCTGCTTCGATAGCATGCTCTCTTAGCATATTAAGCCAGGTCTGGGCCTGGTCTAATATCTCTCTTCTATACTTCTCATTAATACGCTCTCTTGCCTTTAAGAGCTCTTCTTGTAATTGGTTTTTCTTTGCTTCAGATAGATACTCGCCCTGTTCTCTAAGCAATGCTTCTACTTCTGCTTGCTTTTTACTAAGAGCTTTATCATCATCATAAAATTCTCCATCGCTTAGGGTATAAGCAAGAACCTGCTCTGCCATAGGAGTGCCGATAGCCATTAAATGGCCTATTATATTGTCTGCTGCTTCTTCTGCTTTCTGCCTTGCTTTTACCAGCGCTTCTTCTTTCTCTCTTTGCCTTCTCTCTTTTCTTTGCTTTGCTCTCTCTTCTTTATCTTCTCGTGCTTTCCTTCTCGCCTCTTCATTTTTTGCGCTCTCTTTTTTGCCTCTTGCACGCTGTTCTGCTTCTGCCTCTCTCTGTCTTGCCAGCATATCTTTTTCTTTTTGTTCTTTTTGCAGCTCAGCAAGGCCTTGCTCCATATCAGCTACCTCTTGCTCTATTCCTCTTATGCGTTCTGCCTCATGTTCTTGCCACGCAGCCTCTATCTCTAACTCTCTGGCAGATTTAACGCTTGGAGCTTTTTTATCTCCTTCAGCTTCAGGTTGTTTGGGTTCAGCTTCCTCTTTTGTCTTTACCTCTTTAAATGATATTATATCCTCAAGTGGTATTGTGACAAAATCTGCCATCTCATTTCCTAATGCCAGGTTGACAGTTATACCTCTTACTGTCACTTCACGGCCATAGCCTACTTCCAATGTTCTTTGTCCATAGCCTCTATTTATTATACGTAGCAGTTTCTTCTTCTCACTTATAACTCTTATTTGAAATACTGTGCCGAGCCTAAAGCCAGCTTGTTTTAGCATATCTTCAACCAGCCTGGCTATAATAATTTTTCTGGCTTGTTCTTTTGGCTGTATGCGGTCACTTAGGCCTTTTTCTTCTGCTATGCGATATAGTTCTGCTATATCCATGTTCATATATCTGTCATAGAGCTCACATAAGAGCGTCTCTCCATTTGCTCTTGCTTCTGCTATAGCTTGCGTTCTTGGTTTAGCTTGCGTTTCTCTTCTTTTTTGCGCTATTCTTTGCTCTTCTGCCCTTTGAACAGATTCTCTATGCATGGCCTCAAGCCTGTCTTTGGCATTTCCAACAACATGCCTGTTAGCTGCATATGCGTCAACTATCTCATCATAGTCTCTGGTTAAAGCAGCAACTCTCTCTTGTGCTGTTTTGCGTGCTTCGCCATCGAAGCTTTGCGCAGACTGCTCAAGTTCTGTCAGTGCTTTCTGGGCTTCATCAAGCTCTGTGCCTATCCTGCCATAGCTATCTATATATTCTTTTAATCCAGCTTCGGTTGGTATCTCTGGCATGACTCTTGCTTGCCATTGGCTCCAGCGTGTGCCTATGGCTTCGATTTGTCTAGAGACTGCATCAAGTGTTTGGTTGAATTCTCTTTGGGCAGCTGAAATGGGTTGTTCGGATTTTGCTTTCTGCCTGGCTTGAGCCTGAAGTACTTGTAGCTTCCCTAGCACTTCATCAATTTCTGTTATAAGGTACGCTTCTGTATCACCAAATCTCTGGCGCCTTGCCTCGATAGAAGCCCTTGTACTTTGTAAGAATTCTATTGCTCTACCAATATTGCTAGAACCTCCTGATGAATAATCAGGAGAGATTTTTTCTGGACCTAATACCCTAATAAAATCATTGTTAGCGCCTGTTATGCTGACCTGCACAAATCCATTGCTTGATTCTAAAATCACGGCCGCGGTCTCATCCTTACGGCCGCTGGAAGATGATTTTGCTTCAACCTGGGCACCTACCTTAGGCTCTGTAGATGCAATAAATGCGCTACATAGTTTAAGTAATTCTTGAGCAGCAGCCTCATCTGTTTCCAGGTACTGCTTATATCTAACCTGCTCAGCATCGTCTTGCCCCGATACACTATCTAGTTCGCTTAAAAGTTTTGCTGCTAATTGCCGGATCGCTTGCAGGTGCGGTTCTGAAGCTATAATGTTTTTCTTGATATCTTCCCAGATTTTGATATCTCTTTTAGGTAACCTTACTCTCGCTGCTGCCTCTACATTAATAGTTGATGGGTAAAAATAGAAATACTCACCTAGCAGCGGCCTTGGGTATGCCTGCACGCTGGGCTCTTGCTCCATTAATCTATTCAGAAAATCATCTATAAGGTCAAGTCTTTTTCTTACATCTTCTATTTCGAACATGGTAGCATGAATGAGAGGCGTTAATTGATTATTTAGAAAATCTGACAATGTTCCATGGAGCATAGTTTGCAACTTTAATTTTTTATCATTTTCAGAAAGGCTGGCCCAATCAGTTGCAAATTCATCTAATAGGCCTATCTTTCCTTTCAGCTCTGCCTCGTTTCCAAAGACTTCCCTTAGCCTGCGCAATTCTATATCGTACTGCTCACTACCTGCTGCTTCCATCACTTTGTTGCATCTATCCAGGAATAGGCCTTCTAATGCAGTATTCGCTTTTTCTAATGCCTTTGCTACTTTATATTCACCATATTGCCTTTCTAACCTGCTTTTTATAATATCATAGCTTAATTCTCCTCTTAAGCCTTGAAGCTCTTTAATGGCCCTTTGGAACTGTCTCTCAAGAACCGCCTCAGCAACCTCATCAGCTGTCAATGTGCTCTTTACACTGGAAACTATATCTCCATAGCCTGCCACTGCCTCCGCTATTTCACTATCTGTAAAATCAGACCTGCCTATCTCTGTGCCGGAAAGTATGTTCTGTATATTCCGGATCAAACTTTCAAGGTTTTCTGTAGTAATTGCATTGCTTGTCCTTGGCTTTTTCTGCCAATTCCTTAATACCTCGCGCAGTTTTTCCAGAGTCTGCTTTGTGTGGTCTGCTATACCTTCTAGATTTTCTGTTGTCGCATCTTTTATCTCTATGCTGCCATTGTCCTTGTTTACAATAAATGAGTGTCCGTTTAAGTTCACGCTTTTTATGCCGTCTTCTTGTACGGTTGCGGATAGCAGCGCGAATGTAAGAAAAGCAATCTTTAATTCAGCAGCAGGCTGAAATCCTGAGAATATGCTTGCCGCCTGAAGATAATATTCGCCCTTTGAAAGAACATCCTCAAATGGCTGCTTTTTATTCAGGACAATGTCTTCATAAGGCCTTTCTAAGGCGCTCTTTGAGAATTTCGGCAGGACTACCATGTAGGAGATATTTTTTTCTTTAAGTATCCTTGCGATACCCTCTGTGTGAAAACCACCTGTTATCAAAACAGCGAGCGAGCGGTTATCGCGTTCCATCTCAGCAAGGGTGTTATCTATCATCGCGAGGTCTCTTCTTGAGGCTAAATCATAAAAACACTCAACAGCAGGTAACGCTTCTGCTATCACCCTCATCTCAGGTATGAGATTGGCATTTACATTGTACTTAACCATGAGCTGTGACATGTCGTGTGATATATTCTGCGGGATAAATGCTTTTTTGCGGGAATTGTAATATATAAGGTCTCTGTTTGTGGTCTTTGCGTCTAAGATATCTACGAGTATATCCGTTCTTCTTGATATATCAGCAAGCAGCCTTTCATCATCGTTTCTGAAGGTTTTATCCTGGATGGTAAATACAAGCTCATCAAGCTCGACAAACAGCTCATCAAGTATAACGTCGCTGTGCTTGTTGATATAGTCTGTATAAAGGGAAAGGTTTGGATAAAGCGATATGTCTATGCCGCAGGAAAGAGCCGCCTCTTTTAAGTGATTATGAAATACCGATGACTCTATTCTTCCAAGCCTGAATGACACGCTTTCAGAAAGCAGTTTTTCCATGCCTTGCTTAGAAAGCGTCTTGCCTAAAAGCTCTATAAGCGCCTGGCGTTCCTGCTCTGCCTGCTTAAAGTTTATTCTCTCCTCAAGCTCTGATGCCTCAAGGAGCGCTTTGACATTTGCGTAATCTGCTATATCAACTCTCTGACTGCTGGCAAGCCTGCCTAAGTATTTCCAGTATTCCTTGAAGGAGATGTTGTCTGTCCTGTATGCCCACTTCTTTTCATCAAGCTGCCTTAAGGTGTTTGAATAGGCCTTTTGCTTTATATCTGATATAACCTTTTTAAGACTGATAATAGCTTTATGAACCTGCCCCTTATCCTTAAGGGATTCTATATAAGTTTCAACGTTCGCCTTATATAAAGATGGTTCTTCAGCGCCATATAGCTTTATATTGGAATCCGTGCTTATTTTGTAGTATTCAGCGGCATTTATCTTGCCTCTTCCTAAAAAGTAACCGGCTATCTCTGCTCTGGCAGTGCTATCAGGGTGAGATTGGAATAAAGATGTGTCAATGTTTCCACGGGCACCCTCTAAAGATACGAGCTTCAGGCCATAGTCATTTTCAAGGGCTCCCAATAGTTTGTTTATTGATTCCTGCGCACCAAGATTGGAGTGGGCATCCTGTATGTTTATTATTACCTTGCCGCTTCCGGTATTGTGGATCTCCTTTATGATACCATAATCATCAGGGATGCGTATCCTGGCAAGGTTTGTAAAATCCTGGGCATTGGCATTTAATACACGGTTTCCGTTTATAACAGACCAGAGAGAGGCGCCATTAACTGCCCAGGCAATATCCTGGACAAAAAAACAGAGGACGACTATAATACTTATACATTTAAATATTAGTCTTCCCCTGCTATTAGCATTAAACATGTTTACTGCCCCCTTTAATATATACCATCTCTTATATATAACACGGTGGATGCTAAAAGATACCAAATCTTTATATATGTTTTTCATACTTTATTTCATATTTTTTTAATTCTTTTTTAACTTACATAGAAAGTATATCATATATGCGGGGTTTGTCAAGTGAAAATATGAAAAAAACGGAGATTTTTGGAAAAAACAGGGACACTCCTGTTTTCCTGTAAGGATTAGGCGATCTTAAGCAATATCAGTGCAATCTTCTATGGCAGGGATGAAAGCCAGCGGTGGGCAGTAACGACTAAAATACTATTCTTGCCCCGAACCAAATTTTGCTGATTAACGTTGGCATATAAATTTGGTACGGGGCTTGCCATTTTTGTAAACTTTTTTTACCCCTTCTTTCTTTACAAGCTGCACAGCGGGTATATCCAAAGCATTCTGAAAGGCAAGAAGGCTTGCGGCAGGCGTATCATCGGATAGCTTTTTTCCAAGTATACTCGGAAAAAGTCAAGTAATTTTCCGAGTACGCTTGAGAGATTTTATCTTATGGTTGCTTCTCCCTTGCTTCGCCCCGAACCAAATCTGCTTGCAATAGCTTAATATAGATTTGGTTCGGGGCTTCGCTCGGGATCGCAATGACGAACTTATTGCAGAGCACCGCACTATTGCATAAGATGGATAAAAGGTGCGCTTCTATCCCAGTATTGAACTTACATCTTTCCAGCTTACAACTTGAGCAAAGGATCTTTTCTGATACTCTTTACCGCTATAAATCAGGTAAGGCTGGCTAATGTATTTTTCCGCATTGTCAGGCTCATACGTGGTGCCCTTTAGCTCCTCTATGCTAAATGGCAGCAATTTTAATATAGCTACACGGCCAGCTAAAGTTTGGGAAATATTTTCCCGCGAGAGGAGATTCTGCGAACCTGTAAGGATAAATCTGCCTGATTTTTTATTGCGGTCAACCTCGGCCTGAATATAAGAAAATAAGCCCGGCGCCCTTTGTGCTTCATCAATAATAGCACCCCTACCGCAGGTAGCAAGAAAACCGCGAGAATCATTTAAGGCAAATTCCCTGGTATCCAGATCCTCGAGATTTATATATTTTTTATCAGAAAAAACACTTTGCACTAAAGTGGTCTTACCTGACTGCCTTGGGCCTGTGACAGAGACAACCGGAAATTTCAAGGCTAGGCTTTTTAGTTTTTTAGCTAATGTCCTTTTAACCATAGATTAAGCACATAACATATTTGACAGTTTGTCAATGCGATTTACAATCTGTCAGGAGTTAATCTATTGTAAAAAATTATGGGCTTTGGATTGGCCGCTCGCGGAGCTCGCGGCACTTCTCCCCCAGGGGACTTCCTTTGGTCGCCCGGACATTTCGTCCTCGGTCGCTTCATAAATTTCGCAATGACGGAATTTTCGCAATGACTGTGGGTTATTCCTTTCTAAGCACTAGGTTATTGCAGCGTCTATGCCTTTATCGGAGCAGCGATTTGGATTTTTTTGCCTTAATTTTAGGTCTGTGCAAAAATACCATCGCTGCGAAGATAAAGGAATAGACGCTTACTTAATAAACCTTTGGCGGATATCCTGGAAAATAATATAAGTGCCGGGCACAATAAAGAGGGTTAATATGGTTGAGCTTAAAAGGCCGCCCATAACTGTAATGGCTAACGGGCTCCAGAGACTGGCCTGCTCTGTTGTATCAGCTGCCATGGGGAGTAGGCCTAAAAGCGTGGTACATGTTGTCATCATAATAGGCCTTAAACGCCTTATGCTTGCTGTTACTATGGCCCTTTTCTGACGAAAACCTTCCTGAACTAACCGGTTGGTATAATCTATTAATATGATAGCATTGTTTACAACAATACCGCCTAACATAATGCCGCCCATAAGAACGCTTATGTTGATAGTCTTTTTTGTCCACCACAATGCCGCGGCAACCCCTATGGCTGCAAGAGGGACTGTTGTCATAATTATAAAGGGCTGTGTATATGACTCAAACAGGGCTGCGAGTACTAAATATATTAATATAATTACTATCCACAATATGCCTGGGGGCCAGACGGCCATAAACTCCTGCTGGTTCCTTATCATACGCCAGTAGTTTTCACCCAGATTATAATAATAATCCTTAGGCAGCTTCAGGCCTTTTAACACCCCCTGTATCTTATCAGCTGCCGTACCAAAGGCGTATTTACCGCGATTCGCGCTTATCTGTATCATGCGCGCCTTATTCTTTCTCCAGATCTTGCTCGGGCCTATGCCGGGCTCAAAGTCTACAACCTGCTCAAGGTATACACTGGTACCTTCAGGCGTTACCATAGTTAGCTTTCGTAGTTGATCAAGAGTACGCCTGTCTTTTTCCTGTAATCTGGCTATTACCTCCACCTCTTTTGCCTGGGTATGGTAAAGAGTCGCCCGCAGGCCCCTCATCTGGGCATGCACGTTATTAGCTATATCGTCAACTGTCAGGCCGTATAAGGCGGCCTTTTTTCTGTCAACCTTTAGATTCCACTCAGGCCTGCCTTTTCTCCATCTTATCTTAAGGTCAATAAGGCCAGGTATTGCCTGCATCCTTGTAAGCATGGAAATAGCGATTTCATTAAGTGTATTATAATCATAACCAAATATATCAATTATAATTTCATTGGTCTCCGCTTCTTCAGCTTCTTCAAAATATATGAATGCCTCGCGGAATTTTCTCTCCACATCCTCAACCCTTGCCCTTAAGTCTTCTATAACCTCTTTGGTTGCTCGCGTTCGCTGGTCTAATGGCACAAGTTTTACATATACCTTGGAAGACCACTTCTCTATCCTTGATGAAAACTGCTTCACCTCCGGTACAGTCTCTAATATCTTCTCAATGCCTGAAACAGCCTGGTCTGATATATCAAGCTTAGCCCCTGTAGGAAGTTCTATAAATATGGTAAAATCCTGCTGATCGGCAGTCCCTACAAATTCTTTTTCAATGCGAAATACAAGTACATATAATGCCCCGCAGAATAGAACTAATGTAACAAAAGCCACCAGATACCTGCTGCGCAGGCCCCTTACTAAAAGGTGCCTGTAGTATTTTCTTATTTTTTCTATAAAGGGCTTTCTCCTTCGCAAAACCCTTACTTCAATATCTAAATTCTTCTTATCTTCAACTTTAAATATCCCGCGCCAGTTCATATCGGGCAAATACGCTGAAAGCATGGGAACCAAAGAAAGCGCGACAAATAAGGAGGCGATAAGAGAAAATGCCACTGTAAGCGCAAGGCCCATATAGAGTATCCTGATATCCTTGCTTATAAATATAATGGGTAAAAATACCACGATAGTGGTTATGGTGCCCGACGTAATAGCAAGTATCATCTCTTGCGTACCTTCTATAACAGCTTTTATTATATTAAGGCCTTTTTCTTTCAGCCTGTGTATGTTTTCCAGCACAACGACAGAGCTGTCCACAAGCATGCCTACGCCAATGGCCAGGCCGCTTAATGTCATTATATTTAATGTTATATTGAAAAAGTACATGCACATAAACGTGCCTATAACAGATATGGGGATTGATACCGCTATGATAAATGTGGAGCGTATGTCCCTTAAAAAAAGCCATAAAACCAAAATGGCGAACAACGCCCCCCACAGAAGGGTCTTTTTAACACCATCTATTGCCTGCCTTATGCTTGTTGCCTGGTTATAGGTTTCTATAAGGCGTATTTTTTTATCCAACGCGCCTGATGACTTAAGTTCATCCAATGACTTTCTTATGCCGTCCGAAACCTCAACTGTATTTGCCTCGCTTTCTTTTTGTATGTAAAGTGAGACTACGGGTAATATATTAACACGCGCATAACTTTGCGCTTCAAGATATGAATCCTTTACTTCGGCAACGTCTTTTACTTTAATAATAGACCTGCTGGGCGTGGCAAAGACTCCTATGTTCTCTATGTCCGCTATTGATTTAAATCCACCTGTAACGCGTATGAGATGCTTGTCCCTTCTTTTATCATAAGTACCCAATAATAAATCGACATTGTTCGCGTTTAAAGCGTTTATTACTTTTCCTAGCGGCAGGTTATGTGCCTGAAGCTTTCTCTGATCCACTTCAACAAGTATCTTGCGCTCACGGCCTCCGCCTACATCTACATTGGCAACACCGTCTACCCTTAATATCTTGTCCTTTATAGTGTTGTCTACGATCTTTCGCAGCATCTCGGGCGTATAGCCAAGGCCTGTGACAGCTACTATCATTATAGGCTTGTCCTGCTGTTCAAATTTTGCAATGACAGGCTTTTCAATCTGAGGTGGGAGTTTTGACCTTATCCTTGAAAACTTTTCCCTGACCTCAAGAAGAGCATAGTTCATGTTTATACCCGGCTCAAAACGCATCACGACTCGCGAACGGGCCTCTTCTGAAATAGATATAAGGCTACGCAGATGGGAGACAGAACCTATAGCCTCTTCAATCGGCTTTGTGACAAGCTCCTCAACCTCTTCAGGCGGTATACCGCCTCTGATGTTTATAAAAATTGAGATATCCCCGAAACTGAAATTAGGAAGAAGTTCTATAGGAAGGCGTGTTAATGATATAAGGCCGACAATAATTATGCCTAAGAATATCATGGCCACTGTAATAGGCCTTTTTACTGAAAGACTTGGTAACCCCATCTGATATGCTTCTCATTTTTTAGAGCGTAGAGCGTTTGCGCTATACGCTAAACTTATCATCTAACACGTAATACCTACCCACCGCGGCAGGCCCTTTAGCGATAATAATGCCGGATTTTAAAAGATTTCTTAGGTCACGCGCCGCTGTCGGGACAGATATGTTGAATTTATCTGAATACTCTTTACGAGTAATTTGTTTGTTTTGCTTGAGATGCTCTATCAGCTCTTTTTGCCTTTCTGAAAAGCTGGCTTGCGGCTTGCCTTTGTCATCCTGAGGCTGCAATTCTTTGTCATCCTGATCCGCCGTATATGCCGAAGGCGTATCAGCCTGCGGCTGAGGCGGAGAAGGATCTAGTCTCTTAGATTCTTCGCCCTCTGGGCTCAGAATGACAGGAGGCTCCGGTTCATACGGCAATATAATAGGGGGCGTGATTTCATCCTCTTTTATTACTTTTTTCTCTGGTACCTGCTCTTGGACTATGTCGTCTTCATACTGGATTTTTGGTTGCTCTTTGGGTTCTTCGGGTTTAGATTCCTGCCTGCCGGCAGGCAGGCCTGGCCGCATAGGCAGGCTTGGCTCGTCCCCTTCACTTTGCCCAGGCTCTGGCTCAGAATGACAAACAATGTCCGGTCCTGCATCCGGCACAGGTGGTTTCGGCCCTTTATCCGGCGCTTGCCCGCCGCTTTCTTCAGGCTTATCCTTTTTCTTTTGCATAGAAACGATTATACTATCAAGGCCAAGATATATGGTGGGTATAACAATAAGCGACAAAAATGTGGAGACAGCCAATCCGCCTATAACAGCTATTGCCATTGGCTGCTGCAACTCAGCGCCCTCATTTAACGCAAAGGCAAGCGGGACAAGCCCTAATATGGTAGTTAATGCTGTCATTATAATGGGTCTCAGGCGTCTTCTGCTTGAGGTAATTACAGCATCATACGCGCTCATGCCTTGTTCGCGCAATATATTGGTATAATCGATAAGTACAATACCATTATTTACAACAACGCCGCCTAAGACAATAACACCTAATATAACCATAACGCTTAGCGGTGTACCGGTAAATAAAAGAATTATGGCAACGCCTATTATGGAAAGTGGTATTGTAAATAATATCACTAATGGCTGCCAAAGACTCTCAAACTGTGACGCCATAATCATATATACGAGCAATATAGACAGGATAAGAGCCATCTGCAGGCTTTTAAATGACTCCTGTATCTGTTCGCGTTCACCTGTAAGCTGGGCTGAATATGCCGATGACATTTTAATCTTTGAAAGCATGTTTGTGACTGCATCCGCTACCTCTTTAAATGACCTTTGAAATATAGAAGCGCTCACCGCGACCATTCTCTCCTGGTCCTGGCGCTTTATTTCACTGGGGCCCCTGCCTATGCTTAAGTATGCCAGCTCTGAAAGGGGCACATCTATGCCCAAAGGTGAGTTAAGCTGCAATTGCCTTACCTTTGCCATATTATCTCTATCTGCCTCTTTAAGCTGAACTCTTATATCTATCTCTTCGCCTTCTTTTTTAAATTTTGTGGCAATATAACCTTTTATCGCTGTCTGAGCTGTAAGCGCTATATCACTTGTACTCAGGTTGTAGGTGGATGCCTTATCCTTAAACACGCTTACCTTGATCTCAGGCGCAGGCGCTACAAGGGTATTCCTTACACTATAGATGCCGGGTATTTTCCTTAACCCCTCTTCCACCTCCGCGGTCATGCTACGCAATACGCTTAACTCTCTGCCTTTTATTTCAATTACAACAGGCGCCCCTGCCTGAAAAGCTGACTGGAACACTGACTCCTGTAATATATATTCAATTGACGCGCCTGAGAGTTCCTGCGGGCCTATCTGGCCTTTAATCTTCTGCAGTACATCTGATGTGGACAATAACCTGTATTCCGGGCCTGTTTTTTGAAAACCTGACTTTGGCCTTAAATTTACTATTATCTGAGCCTGATGCGAACCCATTGTCTCTAAAAGGGCTGTCCCTTTTTTCTCCTTTGTTGAACCTATATTCACCGTAACGCTATCAACTTCAGGTATAGCGAAGAGATATGATTCTATCCTCTTTACAACAGTATCTGTAAAATCCAATCTTGTGCCGGGAGGAAGGTCCAATTTTATTGTAAACTGGCCCTGATCAACCCTGGGCAGAAGCTCGGTGTCTAAAAAGGGCAGTAAAAAACACGAACCTAAAAATATAATGAGCACCACGGTTAAGCATACCCGCTTATGGTTTATGAAAAAAACAAGCACCTTTTGCGTGAATCCCTGCAAAGAGCCGAGCAGGATTCCGGCAATGCCTCGCTCTTCATCAACAACCACTGTCGGTATATTTTTTACGCGCGCGCTCAATATAGGTATAAGCGTAAGCGCGGCAACGAGAGATCCTAGAAGTGAAAAAGTTACCGTAAAGGCCAGGTCTTTGCATATCTGCCCGGCAATACCTATTACAAATATCATTGGCAAAAATACCGCTATAGTAGTAAGGGTTGATCCTGCTATAGCGCCGCTTACCTCTGAGGCGCCGTATATACTTGCCTCTCTTATAGGCCTTTTCTCTTCCTGCCGGTGCCTGTATATATTTTCAATAACAACAATACCATTATCAACAAGCATACCCACGCCGAGGGCCAGGCCGCCTAAAGATATCATATTTATCGTGGTTCCGCTTAGAAACATAAGCGCGAATACCACCATCATTGAAACCGGTATATTAAGCGCTACTATTAAAGCGCTTTTTACATTCCTTAAGAAAAATAAAAGCACCAAAAACGCGAGAAATCCTCCCTGGAGAGCGGCATCCCTGACTCCTCTTATGTTGGTGCTTATTGCCAATGATTGATCGGCAACTATATTAATACTAATATCTTTCGGAATCACGTTTTTAAGCCGCGATATTATATCTTTGACATTATTAGCGACCTGCAGCGTATTTGAATCCGCCTGTTTCTGTACTGACAATGATATATTATCCTGGTTTTTAAATCTTGAAATCGATGTCTTTTCCTTAAGAGCTTCTTTTACAGCGGCTATTTCTTTAAGGAATATAAGCCGGGTATGGGGGATCTTTTTACTATCAGCCTCTGATTGGGCATAAGGGTCAAAATCTGTAAACTCGCTTTTTTTCCCCCTCTCATCAAGGCCTACCACCACATTTGAGATTTCATCAACGACCTGGAACTCCCCTATTGTCCTTATAAGATATTCATAAAAACTCTCTTCTATGGTACCCGCCGGATAATTTAAATTTGCCTTGCTTACAAATTCTACCACCTTGTTTAACGCGAGGCCTTTTGACATAAGCTTATCCTGGTCTATCTCAATAAGAATCTCGGGTATTCGGCCTCCTGTTATATTCGCTGCCGCCACTCCGTCCGCCTTTTCTATTTCATTTTTTATTATCTTGTCAGTTATCTGGCGCAGTTCGGCAGGGTTGATATGATCGGAAGTGATATTTAAAACCATAAGAGGCATTTCAAAGGGGTTAAATTTCATTACAATAGGGTCTTCTGAACCCCGGGGCAGGCTTTCCTTTATCAGGTCTATCTTCTCGCGCACCCCTAATGCCGCGAAATCCATATTGGTGCCCCAGTTGAACTCCGCTACAACAAGCGAGGTCTCTTCTTTTGATATAGAACTTATCCTGCGGACTCCGCTTACTGTGCCAACAGCCTCTTCAACGGGCTTTGTTACAAGTATCTCCATTTCTTCGGGGGCGGCATCTTTATAAAATGTAACCACACTTAACTGGGGGTATACGATGGGAGGATATAGTTCCTGCTGCAGCCTTGTCCAGGATATAAGGCCAAAAAGAGTTATTCCTAAAAAAAACATTATGACCGTAACCGGCCTTCTCATTGAAAAATCTGGGAGTGACATTGATCACGCTTTCTATACGCTATATTTTAGAACATCGGTTCCTGCACTTCTATGACATCAACTTTCACACCGTCTTTAAGTTCTGCCATAGATTCGGAAACTACCTGTTCACCTTCGCGCAGGCCGTCTATTATCTCTATATAGTCTGTTGACACATACCCTATTTTAACAGGCGTTGCCTTGGCAATATTTTCAGAAGAGACAACGTAGGTAGAATCAAACTCACCATTATTATCAAGGTCATACAGGCAAGCTGATGGGAGCCTGACGGTATTCTTCTTTTCATATACAGATATCCATATGCGCGCAAACATGCCGGGAAGCAGAGTACCTCTGGGGTTATCATTTTTTATACGTATCTTTACAGTAAGGGTTCTTGATTTACCCTCTACAATAGGGGCTATGTTTTCTATCTGCCCTTCAAATTCAACACCAGGATATGTATCAACAGTTACCTTCGCCTTCTGGCCTAGCGCTACCCTGTTAATATCCTTTTCAATAACCCCCATTTCCGCTACAACTGTCGCTGTATCATACAATGACGCTATCTTGATATTGGATGTCACAAATTCCCCTACTTCAACATCTCTTGTACCCATAACGCCGTTTATGGGAGAATAACGATATGTCTTATCAAGCTCTGAGAGGGCAAACTCGACCTCTTTCTGAGCTGACTGAGACTGGCTTTTAGCGCCTTCGTATTCAATCTGAATTTCTTCAAGCTTAGGCTTAATTATAATACCATCATCAAAAAGTTTTTGATGTATCTCAAGCTTTTTCTTGGCAGCTTCTTCAGCAAACTGCTGGGTCCTAAGCTTTGTCTTTGAATACTCTAATTTAAGCAGGGCGTCTTTCTGCGCGAGCGTTGCTATAATATCCCCTCTTCTTACAAGATCACCTTCAAAAAAGTTTATAGAATCCACCAGGCCGCTTGACTCAAACCTAAGCTCTACCTCCCTGTCGCCTTTTATTGTCCCCATGCCCGGTAAAACATCTATAAAATCTCCTCTTACAACACGGTATGTCCTTACTGTTACAAGTTCTTCGATTGTTTGCTCTTCAGGCGTAAGGAGAAGTTCATCTTTTTCCTGCCTTAAGAACGGTATGCTCTCCATAATCTTTGTAGCGCCTATCTTATTCATTAATTCCGGGGCGTGTTTTGGGCCAAGGGTAAATAGAAGGGCTAATATAAATATAATAAAAATCAGTAATATGATAAACAGTTTTAATGGCGATTTCTTTTTAACCACTCTGGGCTTTTTAGGCTTATCCTCTACGATCTCTTTCATCTTATCAGCCATTGGGCTTTTTTGCGGCTCTTGCGCGGGCATGATTCGCGGCGGCGCTTCGGGCTTTTTATCATTTCCGTTTTTAGGCGTGAGGCTATCCTTCATCTTGGAAAAATCAACAGGCTTTTTTTTACCGAACTTGAATCCAAAAGCAGTCATATTATATGCTCCTTATTTATGAATCTGTCATCCTGTCCCCTATGCTTTCTTGCGAAAGCAAGAATAGGGGGAAGGATCTCAGTGCTTAATCTATCTTAAAGTAATCCCTGATGCCAATAGCGTTATTAAGTTTTATTATAGCGAGATTATAATCGGATAATGCCTTTATATAAACTGACTTTTCATCAACTAGCTGTATCAGGGATTCCAAAAGCTGGGATTGAAGTGCCTCGTTTAATTCTGACTGCACCCTTGCGACCTTGACAGCTTCTTCATGAAAACGTACTTTCTCAAGAGAGTTCTTGACCTGTATAACAGCTTCCTGGTAATTGTAATATGACTCTTTTACAGACAATGCTGACTGACGCCTTGTGTCTATAAGGTCATTTTCCGCTTTTTGTTTGGCTATCTTTGACTCTTCTATCTCTGAGCCAATAGCAAAAGCATCTTTATCAAATATCGCTATTTCTCCGGCATTTACAGTAGTGCCTGTCCTGTCAGTCTGGCCGACCTTTCTGCTGGTCTTTTCCTTTGTGAATGAATACGAAGGGGTTGCAAGCCAGAATGGCTTGCTTACCTTTACGCCGATATTCCAGTCGTCTTGTAAATTTTTTGCTTCTGTATTATAATACGAATCCGCCTTGCCGTAAAAACCTGTAAGGTCTATCCTGAAACCCTCTTTACCCTTTGCTATCTTTTCTCCGTATTCATTGGACTCGACCAAAAACTTGTTAACAAGCATATCCGGATGATTATTCGCGGCTGCCTCAAGACATTCATAGAGATTGATATCAATAACCCGGAATGGGAGCTCCAAATCAACTTCAGAGATATCAACATCATCATTACTTATATCAAGGCCCATTGCCTGCTGAAGTTTAAATCTCGCAAGGGCCAGGTCTCTTTGGGCTGTAGCTATCTGGAATTGTATCTGATTATAGCGCGACTGTACATTAAGTATTTCCAGGTTAGTACTTAAACCTGCTGCATGCCTTTTTTCTGCCAATCTTAATATAGGCTCTGCCTCTTTCATGAGCTGCTGCTGAAGTCTTATATTCATTATGGCTGTTACTATATTATGATATGCCTCAGCAGCCTTATAATCAAGCTCATGTTCTATTTTCTTATATCGGGCCTCTGAGAGATCCACGTTGACCTTGCTTTGTTTATAGGCATTCATAAGCCTGCCTCCCTGGTATAAGGGGTGTTCGCCCTCTATACCATATACCTCTTCCGTGAATGCTACATCTTCTAATACGTCTCCAACCGTATGCGAGACCTTAAGCTTTACATTCGGGAAAAGCGCCCTGAAGGCATCCCGTTTTTTAAGCATAGCAAGCTTGACCTCTTCTTTAGCTGTTTTCGCCTGCGGACTGTTCTCAATGGCTATTGACTGTGACTGGCTTAAGCTGAGAGTACCTTTTCCTTTTACAAACAGGTCCTTTAACACCTCCTGTCCGATAGTTTCCACCTTCTGGCTGACCTCCTTTTTCCTTCTTTCCAGCTCTTCTTTCTTTAACTCTGATATCTTTTCTTCTTTTAGGAAGCCTTCTTTCCTTATCTCTTCCTTTAGCATGGTAAGCAGCTCTTTTCTGACAGCTCTTTTCAGTTCTTCCTCTTCTTCTTTTTCCTGCGCCTTTGCAATAGCCTCTTTCTTCTTCTCGCCCTCCGCGATCTCTTTTATATCTTCCTTTACATCGGGATAATATATTTCGAGGATTGATATTGTTCCGTCATCATTTGAATACAGGTCAAAAGGCAGATCAACAGCAGGCTCTATTACAACATATTCCACAGGATAATAATATTTATCAAGTGTTTTTGGTGCCAAGGCATTTTTATCTTTTACAATTTTAACTGATTTTATATAACCTGTATCAAATTCCGCGTTTTCTTCAAGGTCCGTAAAAAGCGGGCCTTGAGGCTTTAAAACTATATTAAATACAGGATAATATCCCCTTCGCGCTGTATATGCCATTTCATCTTTGGTTGATAAAACAACCAGTATGGAATCATCTATGCTTTCAAAATTAATATAATCTATTATATTTTCATCTATAGTGGTTTCTTGGGCGCTCTCTGTTATAGGCTCACCCCCAATTGTCCTTTTACCGGCATCAGGCCTGTCTTTTTCTATGGTTTGTTTATCCAAGGCGGATTCCGGGCCATAATCTTGAACCGGGGATACCATAGATACTTTGATGCCTGGCGGGGCTGCTGTTCCAATATCTACGGCTATTATCCTTCCATTCTCAGCAGATGATACGGTATAAGGAAAGCCCGAGCGAGGGGTAATAATTATATAATCCGCTGCATAGAAATACTCATCAAGGCCCTGGGGTTTTTGTACATATGGTGTTTCTACAATCTCAATTGACTTCACAAGGCCTTCATCATATTCAACGCGCTCTTGCAGCTCACAAAAAGAAACCCCTAACAGGTCTATGACAATCCTGTAGGGGTCGTCTAATTCATAGGACACAAAATCTACCTTATCATTTGAACAAAATATTATGCGTGAAAATTCAGGGTATGTTTCATACTGCAGGTCGGATAATACGTATGATGATACGGTTTCAGATGGCTGAGCCCAAACCGTATCATATGAGAATGCACTTAATACTAAATAAAGAATAAGGTGAAACGCCCACCGTTTCATTTTCATTTCCCTTAGTTATATAAAAACTAACCGTATCACGTAACTTATTTAAACTTTACCACATGATACGGTTAGTGTCAACAAATATTTAACCTAAATTCTAAAAATATTTTCTCACAAAAAAACCAGGGCTAACCATTATGATACGGTTAACCCTGATACGGTTAGGAACGCTTCTTGAGCACGAGTACTCGTGCTCAAGAAGCGTTCCTATGTTTAAATTTGGGCGAAGATTTCACGCATGACAAGAGCAGCTGCTCCAAGAGCAACAGCGCTATCACCAAGTCTTGACGGCACTATCTTTACTGTATTTGCCGGTTCTTCAAAGGCAAGGCTTCTTACCGCTGCCCTTACAGGCCCTAGTAGGATCTCACCGGCCTGCTCTATCCCGCCGCCTATGACAACAACTTCGGGATTAAACAGGTTTATAAGATATGCTATCCTTATGCCTAAGTTTGTACCGGCATTTTCTATTATCTCAACAGCTATCTTATCCTTTGACTTTGCTGCCTCTATTATTATATCAGGTGTGATACTTTCAATATCACCCCCCGCGATCTCCATTATCTTTGAATCTGACTTCTCTTTTGAGAGTATGGCCCTTGCTGCCTGCGTTATGCCCAAATCAACACCCCAGGGCCTTAGATAAGACGGGTCCTTACCTTGTAAAGGAGAACCTGGGTTGTCAACCATAAGCTGCATCTCGCCGGCACTGCCGCCTGCTCCACAGTATATCTCCCCTTTTATTATTATTCCACAGCCTACATCAGAGTATACATAAAGCATATCATCTATCTCCTGCTCTAATCCAAGCCTTTTCTCGCCAAAAGCAGCAACAGTGGCATCATTTCCGACAAAAGTAGGTATATTAAACTCCTTCTGAACAAGCGATTTAACAGACGCGTAGCTTCCTGTTGTCCTTCCTCTAAGAGGGTCTGTATCCCTTACAGTGCCTGCCAAGGCATCTATTACCCCTGATACACCTAAGCCAACTCCTTTTATCTTATTCTTATCTACCTTGGACTTCTCCATTATTTCATAAACCATTTCAATAGAACTGGTTATGACTTCATTCATAGGCCCTTTTGGGCGCTCTCTCTTGGTCTTTCCGATAACATTATTTGCAAGGTCTGTTATAACCGCGACCATATTAACCGGTCCGATATCTACTCCTATAACATTGCCCATCTTGGCATTAAGTTCAACTAATGTGGGTTTTCTACCTCCTGAAGAGACATCAAAACCTTTCTCTATGACAAGGTTTTTTTCTACATAACTATTGACATAGTTTGATACGGTTACAATATTAAGCTTAGTAACCTTTGATATCTCGGTTCTGGTAACCGGCCCACTTTTTCTTATCACGTCCAAAATAGCCAGATTCTTTCTTTCTCTGTCTGATAAGACTTGGTCTCTGAATAATGTCTGCCTGATTGCCATAATATAATCCTCCTTTTTATCGCCTGGTTTAAAAACTCTTTTAAAAAAAGTATAGCAAAAACCACCATCATAGTCAAGCACTATTTCAGGAACGCTTCTCAAGCACGCCTGCCTGCCGGTAGGCAGGAGTACTTGTGCTTGAGAAGCGTTCCTAATTAAAACTCAAAATATATTTAGCAGGTATTGACTTTTATTTATTATCAGGTATATTTAGAGTGAGGATGCTTGGATGAGGTAGGGCGTCTCCGAACTCAAAAGAAGGACGATTTGACTCACCCTCTAAGCATCCTCTTTAAATGAGCACACCCCCATTCTTGCATTCGCAAGAAACCGATTGACTTAGAGCATCGTCTTAGTGAGGTTCCTTGCGATGCTTATATACTTTCCTATGCAGCAAGAAATCATGGGGGTATGTGCGAATTAATCCTAAGGATGCGATGAGTAAGAGCATCCGAAGGATCCCGCTTTCGCCAATTCACACGCCTTTTAACCTTACTGTTAAACAACTAATTGCTGCGAAGATAAAGACATAAGCGATATTATGGTATTTGTTGACCTTCATGTATTAGCCATGATATAATGATGAAACATTTCAAAAAAGGCGAACATGGCAAAACTAAAAGTAGCTGTGATAGGAACAGGCGCACTTGGGTCAGTACACGCGAAGATATACTCTGAGCTTATAGATGTTGAGCTTGTTGGCATATGTGATACTGACAACAACAGGCTATCCGAAATGTCAAAAAAGCTGGGCATAGAGGGCTTTAAAGATTATCATCGACTTTTAGGAAAGGCTGATGCCGTAAGCATAGTTGTGCCTACAAAAGATCACTACAGCATATCAAAGGATTTCCTGGAATCAGGCACACACCTTCTTATAGAAAAACCCATAACACAGACGGTTGAGGAAGCAGATAGGCTTCTAAGCATAGCAAAATCCAGAAATCTTACATTAGCTGTCGGACATGTCGAAAGATTTAACGCGGCGATAGAGGCCATATTAAAAATAAAAGGCGATATAAAGTTTGTCGAATGCCATCGCCTGGGGCCTTTTTCTCCCAGGATAAAGGACGTCGGTGTTGTGCTTGATCTTATGATACATGATATCGATATACTGCTCTGGCTTATAAAATCACCTATAAAAAGCATAGAGGCTGTGGGCGTGAAAATTCTTACTCAGCACGAAGATATCGCTAACGCGCGTATTGTTTTCGAAAATGGGGCAGTATGCAATATCACCGCAAGCCGTGTCACGGAAAAGGCAACGCGTAAAATAAGGATATTCCAGCCGAATGCCTATATATCATTGGATTACATTCAGCAAGACGCTGTTATTTATACAAAAAATCTGGGCGGTATAGTATCCAGGCAGATAGATATAAAAAAGGAAAAGCCTCTCCAAAAAGAGATTACCTCATTTTTAGACTGCGTTCAAACCGGAAAAAAGCCCCTTGCCTCAGGGGAAGAAGGAAAGCAGGCCCTTTCTGTTGCCCTTGAAGTATTAAAAAAAATATCCCAATGAAAAAAATACTGATAATCGCCGGCGAGGCATCAAGTGATACACACGCCGCAAACCTTGTAAGGCATATAAGATCGATTGATAATAGCATAAATTTTTGCGGGCTTGGCGGAGATGAAATGGAAAAGGCCGGAGTAGAGTTATACCACAAGATAACTCATCTTGCCTTTATAGGCCCTGGCGGGCTGTTAAAAGGATACTTAAAACTAAGAAAAATATATCAATCCTTATGCGGAAGAATAAAGGCCGAGCCGCCTGATTACGCTATACTTATAGATTATGCTGAATTCAATCTGCGCGTAGCAAAAGTCCTGAAAAAAATAGGCATACCTGTCATCTACTATATAAGCCCGCAGATATGGGCGTGGGGTTTATGGCGGATAAAAACAATACGCAGGCTTGTAAGCAAGATGCTGGTATTTTTTAAGTTTGAGGAAGAGCTGTATAAAGCATATGGGGTAAATGTAAAATTTGTTGGCCATCCGCTTATAGGAACGGTCGAGGCGAGTTTAAGCCGGCAGGCCTTTAAGGAAAGCTTAGGGATAAAAGAAGATGTAAAAATAGTCGGCATCCTGCCCGGGTCAAGAAAGAGTGAAATAAAAAATATTTTACCTGTTATGCTTGAATCCGCTTCTTTGCTTGCTAAAAAACTTGATGGAAAAATACACTTTATACTTCCTCTGGCATCTACTATAGATAAATCCGTAGTAGAAAATATGGCATCTAATGCCGGGTTGAAAGTAACGATCGTACATGACAATACATATAATGCCATCAATATATGTGAATGCGCGATGGTTGCCTCAGGTACCGCGACATTGGAAACCGCCCTTCTCGGTGTGCCCATGGCGATAATATACCGGACAAACTTCCTTACCTATATCCTTACAAAAAACCTTATAAAACTTCCCTTTATAGGGCTTGTAAATATTGTGGCAGGTAAAGGCCTGGCGGCTGAATTTTTACAGCATGGCGCAAGGCCTGAAAAAATCGCGGATTATATAGAGAGGCTTCTTGCTGATAAGGAATTGGTGGTTCGCTTAAAAGAAGAATTTCTTAATATAAAAAATACGCTTGGCCAGCCTGGCGCAAGTGAACGCGCCGCTGGAGAGATTATAGATTTTATAAAATCCAAAACTTAATGCTATAAGCCGGATCCACTACCTCCAGAGCCACCACTGGCACCATCGAATTGCTCTTCAGCGTAGATAGATTGTTCATGCACACTTGCTATCTCTGCCGCTTCTTCTTTATCTGTCCTGGCTTTTTCCTGCTGGGACAGATCTATAAAAATAGGCGTGTCAACTATCTGTTTTGCCTTACTCATCGCTTCTTCCATTGTTGAAAAACCAAAAGGCACATATTCTATAGAACCTATGACAATCTTTCCCTCTTGGGCTACAACACCATTAATAGTTGTTTTTATGCTATAACCCTGGTTATCATCCCAATATCCGTCCCATCGCTCTTCATTGGAATCGATTAATATACCTCTTGTTTCATAGTTTCCCTGGCCATGCCCGTAGCTATGCCTTATAACCTGAACATCCTTAAAATCTTTAGGTGTAAGTGCAGCTATTAATTTTTCTGTGTCAGCACCTACATCCACATTTATTACTTCTATAACAGTACTCTCTGAAGCAGCGAATGCAGGCTGAGCGCTTACGGTAAGCAGCAATGTAAATAACATAAAAAATGTTTTCATGCCAGTCCCTCCTTACGGTTTCGCGATTAACGGCAATCGCGATTTAAATCTATTTTTCCTTATCCTGTTTCTTATATCTTTTATAAATGCTCCACCAAAACCCTTTGCGATCAAGCTTTTATAGTTCATCTTTTTATCGATCATAAAAAACAACAGCTTATCAATTTCGCTGTAGGTATAGCCAATCTCTTCTTCATCTGTCTGGCCATGCCACAGGCCCGCGCTCGGCGGTTTTTTTATTATATAAGACGGCACTCCCAGATATTTCGCAAGTGTCCTAAGCTGAGTTTTATAAAGTCTTCCAAGAGGATTAATGGCGTAGGCACAATCTCCATATATGGTACCATATCCTAAAAGTATCTCTGTCCTGTTTGATGTACCTATAACCAGGGCATCGTATTTCTGCGAAAGGTCATACAATACAGACATCCTCTCTCTCGCCATTTTGTTGCCGCGCCTTAAATCATTCGATGTTTTGATTTTTTCAAAATAGGCATCTATCATAGGCTTTATATCTATGATCTCTGTCTTTATCCTTAATATCCTTGCTATTTTACCCGCATGATCAGTTGCCTCCGATGAAAGTTTTCCATAAGGCATAATAATTCCTACGAGATTATCTTTTCCCAGCGCGGCAGCGGAAAGATATGCTGCCGCTGTCGAATCAAGGCCTCCTGAAAGGCCTAGTATAACTTTGCTAAACCCCTTGGATGAAACAGCACCTGATATAAAACTTTTAAGTTTTTCAGCCGTTAATACGGAATTTATTTCAAAGCCTTTCATATTCATATGCCTGTTATGCAGATACCCATCTTATCCGCTTCTTTTATCATATCCTCTTTTTCAAGCATTAAAACTTTTCCTGACTCTAAAGCAAGTACTGACGCGCCTGAGAGTTTTATTGCCTTAAGCGTCTCTAAACCAACAGTTGGCACATCAAACCTCATGTCCTGAGACGGTTTTGACACCTTTACAATAACAGTGCCTTTGCCAACAAGCCCCCCTGCCCTTATAATAGCCTCATCGGTCCCTTCTATGGCCTCCACTGCTATTACCGCCTTATCTTTTATAATAATAGACTGTCCTATATCAAGGGCGCCCATATTTTTCGCGATAGAAAAACCAAACTGTATGTCCTGCTGCTGTTTTTGATCAGGCTTTTTTTTGGTAAGGGGGCCTTTTCCTGACATAAAATTTTTTAAAAACAAGGTTGAGTCTATCAGCTCAATATCAAAATCCTTTAGCCTGTCGGCAATAGCTGAAAGCATGGTGTCATCCTTTTTATCCTTAATCCTTTGGAGAATATTTTTTGCCTCTTCATCGAGCCTTATACTTTGCTTTATTATCGTGGATTTATTTACCTTGCCTGCCATTACAGCGTATTCTATTTTTTCTTTTCCGAGTATCTCTATGAGTTTTTTACCCTGGCCCAACTCTACCCAGTAGGTTTTATCGGCTATCTTTTCTATACCTTTTTCCGCTGAAGAGGTTATGGCTAATATTATTACTCTTATGCCGTTAGATTTAGCCGCTTTAGCGAGAAGAAATGGGAATTTCCCACTACCCGCGATAATCGCTATTTCGCTTATTTTATTCATAATGGATTATCTGGCGATTCCTCTTTCTGAATTTTTAATGAAATTCAGAAGGGTGATGATTTCTTTTGTCTGGGGGAGTTGTTTTTCAATCTCAGATAAAGCATTTTTTATATTAAGTTTCATAAAAAAAATTATTTTGAAGGCGCGCTTTAAATTATTTCTTGATTCATCCGTAAACCCCGCGCGTTCTAATCCTACCGCATTTATCTTGTATATTTTTGCCGGGTGGCCGTCTGCCATGGCATATGGGGCAATGTCCTGGACAACCTTTGAACACCCGCCTATTATAGCAAGGGTGCCTATCCTCACAAACTGATGTATAGCGGCAAGGCCCCCTATTATCACGCCGTCTTCCAATACAACGTGGCCTGCTAAGGTTCCGCAGTTTGCGATAACAACATCATCTCCTATAATACAATCATGAGCTACATGGCTGTAGGCCATTAAAAGGCAATTGTTTCCGATTTTTGTCTTGCTGCTCTCTTCAGTGCCTCTGTTGATTGTGGCATATTCACGTATAATATTATTGTCCCCGATTTCAAGGAAACTTTTCTTTTGGGTGAATTTTTTATCCTGTGTTATACTGCCCACAACGGCTCCGGAAAAAACCTGGCAATTTTTTCCTATAGTCGTAAACTCTCCTACTACGCAATGCGGGCCAATGGATGTGCCTGCTCCTATTCTGGTATTCGCGTCTATGACCGCATACGGGCCAACACAAACTCCATCTTCAAGTTTTGCGTCTTCGCTTATTATCGCTGTTTCGTGTATAGCCATTTTTCTCACTCGCTGCCAAAGGCAAAATTAAGATCCGCTTCTGCCGCAAGATTACCGTCTACAAGCGCTCTGCCGTGCACCTGGCCGGTTCTTGTTTTATACCTTACCACCTCTACCTCAAGGCGCAATTCATCACCGGGACGGACAATGCGCCTGAATTTAGCGTTATTTATAAGCATAAAATAGGCTGTTTTACCTTTATTTTCAGGGCGGCTTAATAAGATAACTCCTCCCACCTGGGCCATTGCCTCAAGCATAAGAACTCCCGGCATAACAGGATTTCCTGGAAAGTGGCCTGCAAAAAAATAGTCATTCATAGAAAGCTTTTTAACGCCGATTGCTGAAGTCTCGTTTAACTCGATGATCCTGTCAACCATAAGAAAAGGATATCTGTGCGGAAGTATCTTTTTGATATCTTCCCGGCATAGAATACCCTTGGAAATGGTATCATCAGCTTCTGCCCTTGCCTCCGCCTGTTCAAATGACTCTGCGTGCTTTGCTATCTTGCGCAATAGCTCTATATTAAGGCTATGGCCGCTCTTAATAGCTATGACATGCCCTCTTACCTGGCGGCCCAAAAGATATAGATCTCCTATTAAGTCCAATACCTTATGACGCAAAAATTCATCTTCAAAACGAAGCTTACCGCCTATTATTCCTTGTTTCCCTACCACAACAGTATTTTCTAATGATGCGCCTTTGCCAAGGCCCATACTACGCAGACGTTCCACCTCTTCTTCCAGGCAGAATGTGCGGCTTGGGGCAATCTCATTTTCATAAGTATCGTAATTTATAAGAAAATGGCCATATTGGGCTTTAAAATTGGTTGTAGGATAATCCAATGTATATGATACCTTAAAATTCACATCCGGAAGGATTAACAGCATAGAGTCTTTATCTTCCACCCATATCGGTTCTCTTATATGCAATTCCTTGCGCACGGCATCCTGCTCTTTGACCCCCGCTTCCTTAATAGCCTTGACAAATCCGGATGCGCTTCCATCTAAGCCCGGGAGTTCAGGCCCATTTATCTCAACCTCAAGATTATCGATTCCGATACCTGAAAGGGTAGCTAAGAGATGCTCTACCGTGTGTATCTGCGCGTCACCTTTGCCTATAGATGTCCTGCGTAAGCCCTTTTCAGCTATTGTAAAACTAGAAAGCATAGCAGGGATAACAGGCCTATCCGCCAAGTCTGTTCTTATAAATCTTATGCCACTATTAATTTTTGCGGGCTTAAGCAACAGGTTGATTAACTTGCCTGTATGTATCCCTATGCCTTCTATCTTACTCTCTTTTGCTGTTGTCCTTTGAAGAGCCAATGCAAACCTCTTATTTTATAATTTTATCCTTTATAGATCTAACGGTCTTGAAAAGTTCCGGTAGTTTGTGCAGGCACGCAAATATCCTTTTCTGCTCTGATATATTATTAGCGGGAGAACCCAGCACAACAGTATTAGCGGGTACTGATTTTGTAACGCCTGCCTGTGCGCCTACAATAACATTATCCCCTATTTCTATATGGCCTACAATCCCTGCCTGGCCTGCCAGGATAACATTATTTCCGACACGCGTGCTCCCGGAAATACCTGCCTGTGAAACTATAATAGTATCAGCGCCTACAGAAACATTATGGGCTATCTGCACAAGATTATCTATTTTAGTGCCTTTTCCTATAACGGTTTTGCCAAATCTTGCCCTGTCTATGGATACATTGGAGCCTATCTCTACGTCATCTTCTATACGTACTATGCCTGTTTGAGGGATCTTCTGGTAAGAGCCATTAACCTTGACATAACCGAAACCATCAGAACCTATCACGCTGTTACTGTGTATTATAACCCTGTCGCCAAGTTCACAGCCTTCTCTTATGGTGACACTGGGATAAAACCTTACATCATTTCCTATCTTAACGTTATTGCCTATATAAACATGGGGATAGATTACAACATTATCACCTATTTTCGCGTTATCCCTTACAACTACAAAAGCACCTATAAAAACGTTCTTTCCCAAGCTGACATTTTGCCCTATAACAGCTGTTTTGTGTATACCTGGGGACGTATCAGGTGCGGTATCATTTCGGAATAAAGATATAACTTTGGTAAATGCCAGTGATGGGTCATCAGTGCGTATTATAGGCTTAGGCGCGGAAATAATTTCTTTTGACGTAATTATAGCAGAGGCCTTCGTGGTATTTATAAGCGGCCTGTATAAAGAGTTGGCCAGGAATGTTATATCTCCTTCCTGGGCCTCTCTGATGCCGTTCACGCTGCTTATCTGTGTATCTTCCTCACCTACTATCTCGCCGCCAATTAACGAGGCTATCTCTTTGAGGCTTTTCTTCATCTACCGTTTTTTCTGTATTTCGAATTTAACAGGTTAAGCACTTCTTTTGTAATATTATATTCTTCAAGCGCGTATTCCAAAACCCTGCTGTTTAGAATCATAGTATAACCGTTTTTAATGGCATACTCATTGATAACTGTTTCTATGTCTTTTAATATAACCCTTACCATGTCATCTCTCTCGCGCTGGAGTTCTGCTTTTCCTTCACGGTCAAAATCCTGCAATCTTCTTATCTCATCGTCAATCTGTGCCTGTTTTTTTTCTTTCTGTTTCTCGCTTAAAAGCTCCAGCTCATTCCTCATGTTTCTTACGCTTTCAACCATCTTATCGCGCTGGGCCTGCTTGCTTTGGCTTTTCACACCAAGTTTTGAGTCTTCCTCTTTTGTCTTATCATATCCGTCAAAAACAGCGGCAACATCCGCATAGCCTGTCTTTGCAACTGTTGCTGCCTGCGCGTTTTGAGGATAATAAAAACATGACAATAAAAATACCGACAACAAAAACACTTCCTTTATCCTGCGCATACCTGCCTCCTGTATTGTTTTTGGTTTAAAAACCTCTTGTCATACTAAAATGGAATCTTATCTTCTGCTTATCGCCAGGATGTGCCTGGTCAAGTGGATAGCCAAGGTCAACCTTAACAGGGCCTATAGGGGTCTTAACTCTTACGCCTACACCTGTACCAGCCTTAAAATCGCCCGGCGTTATATTTTTATCTGTTGAATGCCATACATTCCCTATGTCATAAAAGACAGCTACCTTGAAGTTCTTAAATACAGGATAAGTAAGCTCGGCGTTTGCAACAAGCATTGCCTCGCCTCCTATAGGATCGCCTGTGTTCGCGTCGCGCGGGCCTATGCTTCGCTCTTTATAACCTCTCACTGTATTGGCTCCACCGGCAAAAAAACGTTCATATATAGGAACGTATGTGGAATCGCCATATTCTTTTGCCCAGCCGCCTACTGCCTTAAGCTCGAGCACCAGTGTTTTATTGTAATTAAAAAAGAAATCCGCAAGGCCTGTCAACTTGTAAAAATCCTTATCCCCTGCAAGCGGGCCTCCGGCATTTTCTGCCGTACCCGTTAATATATGTCCTTGCATGGGATTAAATTTGCTGTCTGTTGTATCTCTGGTGAGTGTGAGCGCTAAGCTGCTTATCGTGTTTTTGCCTTCTTCATCTTTCAGCGCCTCGAGGGCATCATCAGATACATCCCCTATTTTAATGTTTTCGAGCCTGTATCGTAAATCAGCACGGTCATAATCAGTGAATTCTTTGCCAAAACGAAGGTTGCCTCCTGCACGCTTTTCACTGTAACCATAACCAAGGGATTCCTTCTTGTCCCTGTCAAAACTAAAAACATCGAACCCGAATAAATACGGATAACCGAATATCCATGGTTCCGTAAAGCTTATGGTATAGTTTTGCCTGACATAGCCAATCTCGGCCTTTAATCTCAATATCTGCCCGGCCCCGGTAAAGGTCTTAAAATTCGTTATATCAAAGTTTCTCTGGGCAACCTCTACAAAACCTATTAACCTGTCGACAGAACTGTATCCTCCGCCAAAACTGAACTCCCCTGTTTTGGCCTCCTTTACACTTACCGCGAGGTCTTTCTTGTCGGGCTTATCCGTGGGCTCTGTATCAAATATAACCTCGTCAAAATAGCCAAGATCGTAAAGCCTCTGTTTTGATTTTTTAAGCTTATCGCCGTCAAATCTTTCCCCGGGATACAGGCGCAATTCCCTTCTTATAACCTTATCCTTTGTCTTGGAATTTCCTGTAATCTTTATTTCATTAACATAACTCAGGATTCCTTCGATTATGGCATATGACACATCTATAGTCTTTGTTTCTTTATTCAGCAATGTTGCCGGCCTTACACCGCACTCCATGTAACCCTTATCAAAATAAAGGGTCTGTATGCTTATTACATCTGAACGCAGGTTGTTTGGGCTGTAGGCAGAGCCTTCCTTCATCTTGAGGTCTTTGGCTATCTCCTTATTGCCTATAATTTCATTGCCCTCTATAGCCACCTTACCCACAAAGTACTGGTCGTTCTCTTTGATATCAATGGTGACGCCTATGCCCTTATCGTGATATTCCTCTGAATAAGAGGCCTTTGCGTCAATAAAACCATTATCTTTGTAAAATGCCTCGAGCCTTTCCATGTCCTGTTTAAGTAAATTTTCATCGATAACCCCTGACCTGAAAAACCCGTCTGTCCGTGTAGATATTATCTTAAGCAGGCGGCCTGAGGGAAATTTCTTATTGCCGGTAAATACAATGCTTTTTATCCTGTATTGCTTTTTCTCATCTATCCTAATATAAACTGTAGAGGCATTTGTCGCTTGATCTGTTTCAGAGCTGTATTCCACCTTTACAAGAGCAAAGCCCTTTTTCCTATAAAAGGACTCCAGCTTCTTCGCGTCCTCGGCAAGCACTCTTTTGTTTAAAACATCGCCTTCTTTTGTTTCAATCTGCTTTTTTAAAAGCTCAGCCCTGTATATCTTGTTACCTTCGAAAACTACGCTTCCTACCACAGATTTTTCTGATACTTTAAATATAAGCCTTATGCCGCCCTTATAGTCTTCCGCCTCCGCGACAACGTCCGCAAAAAACCCTGTAGCATATAATCTTTTTATATCCTCGTTTACAGTCCTCTGTATAAATCTTGAGCCTGCCCGGGTCTTTATTTTAGAAAGGATGGTGTTTGTGCTTACCGCCTTATTACCTTCTATGGCTATGTCTGTGATTTCGGTTGCCGCGTCTTGCGGGGCGTCTTGTGCGATGGAATACGAGGGCATAGCAAGGGTAAAAGGGGTGACAGCTAAGATAAAGAGGGCAAATATAAAAAATCTTTTTGATTTCATGGTAAACATTAATCTAATTTTGGGATATAGTTTATAAACAAATCTACTTTTTGAGCTTAAATTATCTTTATATTAATTTATCACATACAGGTTCACATGTAAAGAACTATTGATATAGGCCTACATTATAATGTCATTTCATGCCCTTGCCTACGCAGCGATGGTATTTTTGCATATTATCTAAAATCAAGGCAAAAAAAGCCAAATCGCTGCTTAAGGCAAGGGCATGAAATGACTGATATTTATTAAAGAATTATATCAAATAATTGTATACTATAAACAGTAATTGTTGTATATGCATTAGTGTATTGCGTTATCAGGTCAAACTTCTACTTCTTCTTCGACAAGCTCAGTGTGGCGCCTGGTGAGATTTTCAAACCTGGTATATTCCTTTATAAAAGCAAGCCTCACTGACCCCACAGGCCCATTACGTTGTTTAGCGATAATAAGCTCTGCTATCCCCTTATTTTCTGGGGTGGGGGTATAATATTCTTCTCTTAATAAGAGCATTACCACGTCCGCATCCTGTTCTATTGCCCCTGATTCGCGAAGGTCAGAAAGCTGCGGCCTTCTATCCGCGCGCGCTTCAACGGCCCTTGAAAGCTGGCTTATTGCTATAACAGGAGCACTTATCTCACGGCCAAGCGCTTTTAAAGAACGGGATATCTCGGATATCTCCTGTTGGCGGTTATCCATACCTTTTGTGCTTCTCATAAGCTGAAGATAATCAACAATAACAAGGCCTATATTATATTGGCTTTTTAGCCGTCTTGCTTTGGCTCTTAACTCCAGGGCCGATATGGAAGGTGAGTCATCTATAAAAATAGGTGATTCGGCAAGTTTACCCGCGGCATCTGTAAGTTTTGGCCAGTCGCTTTGTGAAAGAAAACCTGTTCTTACTTTGTGAAAATCCACTTTCGCGTAAGAACAAAGCATCCTCTGCACAAGTTGTTCTTTCGCCATTTCAAGGCTGAATATTACCGTTGGTATCTTCTCTATAATGCCGGCATGTTCTGCTATGCAGGCAGCAAGGGCACTCTTACCCATGGAGGGCCTGCCTGCTATCACTATCAGATCTGATGGCTGAAGGCCTGCTGTCATTATATCGAATTCATGAAACCCTGTGGCTATGCCTGTAATATTTTCTTTCCTCTGGTACAGGCTGTCTATTTTCTCTATGCTGTCTTTTACTATTTCCTTTATTGGTACAGATGATGACTCAGACTTCTGGCTTGTTATATCAAATATAAGCCTTTCTGCCCTATCAAGCAATTCCTCTATGTTTGCCTCTTGCGCGTATGCCTCTGTAACTATCCTGGTGCCCGTAGTTATAAGTGAGCGCATAATATATTTTTCGCGCACTATGCGCGCATAATGGCTTACATTTGCCGCTGTTGGCACGACCTGAGTAAGAGAGGCTATATAAGAAGCACCTCCAACTTCATCAAGTACTTTTCTCTTTTTTAAAAGCTCCGTGGTGGTGACAAGGTCTACCGGCTTGTTATCACTGTAAATACTTACAATGACGCTGAATATCTTCTTATGCGAATCTTTATAAAAAGAATTCTCATCAAGTAATTCTATTGCCTGCGATATGGCATCCTCTTCCAGAAGCATTGAACCAAGAACCGCCATTTCCGCATCTTCACTTTGAGGGGGCAACCTCTCTATTGATTTGTCTTTTGCCATACCTATTTTTTTACAACCCATAGTTTTACGCGTTGGGCAACTTGCGGGTGAAGTTTCACCTTGCAATAATATATCCCCAGCTTAGATATATCTTCTTCAAATACAACGTCTTTCTTGTCGATTAAAACGCCTTCTGCGCTTAGCGCTGCCGCTACATCCGCGTTGGTAACAGCACCAAAAATCTTATCATCCTCACCCGCATTTACAGCTATAGTGCACGATATCGCTGCCAATTGCTGGGCAATTTTTTCAGCGTTGGCCTTTAGTTCCTGCTCTTTCTCTAATTTCTTATTTTTCTGCGCCTCTATAATCTTTATGTTCCCGGAAGTGACTTCAAGAGCAATGCCCTTGGGGATAAGGTAGTTTCTCGCGTAACCGGGCTTAACGTTTACCTTGTCTCCGGCACAGCCTATTGATTTTACATCTTCTTTTAATATAACTTCCATTATAAATCCTCCAATATTATATTATTCTCCGACAAAAGGCATAAGAGCCATAATGCGGGCTTGTCTTATAGCGCGCGCAACCTGCCTTTGATGGGAAGCGCAGTTTCCAGATATACGCCCTGTTATTATCTTGCCCTGCTCTGTAATAAATTTTCCAAGTAATGCTGTATCTTTATAATCTATGCATGTTATTTTATCTTTGCATAAACGGCAGCCCCGGGGAAATCTGCGAAACGCGCTCGACTTATTACGCTTAATGTTACTTCTTGTCTTTGTCAATCTAGATGGTGTTCTCCTTGGCATATTTTTCTCCTTTTATATTCGGTTTTGAAAATTTAGAACGGCACGTCTTCTTCGTCCTGCGAAACTGCTTTTACATCTGGGTCTATATCAGGGGCCGTATCTAAAGGCTCCTGGGACTCTGTTCTTCTGCCCGCGGGATAAGATTGCGCTTCTTTTTTTGACCTGCCTAAAAATTGCACGTTGTCCGCGACAATCTCTGTTGTGCTGCGCTTTTGGCCATCCTGTCCCTGCCAGGTTCTGGACTGAAGCCTCCCCTCAACAAAAACAGAGGAACCCTTGACTAAATATTCAGCGCATGTCTCTGCCCTCTTCGCCCAGACAACCACCCGCATGAATGTGGCCTCTTCCTTCTTTTCCCCTGACGGAAGTTTATAAACCCTGTTTGAGGCTACGGTAAAAGTAGTGACTGCCGTCCCGTTAGGCAGATAGCGCAATTCTGGATCACGTGTTAAGTTGCCCATAAATAATACTTTGTTGAAATTGGCCATATCGAACTCCCTTATTTAGCTGCGAGTTTTGCGGCCAGTGTTTTTTCATCAAGCTTCATAAAAGCCATCCTTAAAATAGGCTCGCTTAATTTAAGTTCATCTTCAAGGCCTTTCAAATTCTGCGGGTCCATCTTGATATTCATAAGATAATATATACCCTCTTTATGCTTTTTTATTTGATAAGCAAGAGGCCTTTTACCAAGGTCCTGTACGCTTTCAATGGTTCCCGCGTATTTACTTATGATATTCTCAATGCTTTTGTATTGATTGCCTAGTTCTTCTTTCTCCAAGTTAGGCCTGATCAAAAATAATATTTCGTATATCTTCAACTCTTCCTCCTGTTTTTTGTTTAGCTTTTGCCTAAAACCCAGCGCTCGCACTCTGAGGCAGCCTGTTCTACGGCCTGTTCCGCCTGGGCTAATTCACTCTCTTTGAAATTGGACAATACATATTCTGAAAGATCAGCAGGCTTATAACCTGTGTTTATGCCTACTCTAAGCCTTGGTACGGCGTCTGTCCTGAAACTCTGTATAATCGAGGCCATGCCATTATGGCCTCCTGATGACCCCTTTAACTTTATCTTAAAAGTGCCTAATGGGAGGTCTATATCGTCGTAGACAACTAATATGCCCTCCGATTCTATTTTAAGCTTCTTGGCATATTTAAGAACAACATTTCCTGAAAGATTCATAAAAGAAAGCGGCTGAAGGAGCAGCACGCCGCGGCCTGATATCTCTAATCCGCATTCCCTGGCGTTAGAAAATAATCTTTTTTTAAATTGCTCGTTGTGTTTACTTGCAATCCTATCCGTTACACGAAAACCTATATTATGTCTGGTGCCCGCGTATTTTGACCCCGGGTTACCCAAACCTGCTATCAGCTTCATAGAACCTTTTCTACGCGTTATTTCTTTTCTTCGGCCTCAGCGGCATCTTCAGGCTTCTTCTGTTTTATTACCTCAGGCTCTGTTGCGGCCTCTGTTAAAGCCTCCTCCTCTGATACCACTTTCTCGGCCTCAGGAGGGACAACAGACGCAACCGTCTGCTCAGGATCATCTAAAACAGTTATATCAGAAGGTATATCAAGGTCCTTGACCCTTATGGCATCCCCTATCTTTAGATTTTCCACATTGACATATATCTTTTCCGGTATATCGGTGGGTAGGCACTCTATGTTTAATTCCTTGATAGGATGATCCAATATCCCGCCGTCTGATTTAACGCCTATGGGCTCGCCCTTTGTCTCAATAGGTATTTCAACCGTAATCTTTTCTGTAAGAGATATCTCCTGAAAGTCAAGATGGAGTATCTCTCCTTTAATGGGGTGATACTGAACTTCTTTTATAATTACCGTCTTTTCCATATCAGGCGTTTTAGATTTTTCCTGAGAGAAAATTTCCAAGGCAATAATAACATTTTCTCCGGCTGAAGTGTGAAGAACGGAGAACAAGTCTTTTTTATTTACCGCAATGGATATGGTCTTCTCCGCCTTTTTATACACAACTGAAGGAACAACACCGGCTTTTCTTAACCTATTGCCCGCTTCCTTGCCAAACGCTTCTCTTATATTTGCCTTTAGTGTAATTTTTTCCATTTAAACTTTCTCCCTTTTTTATCCCAGCTTAAAATATTCATCATTATCGGTAAGATTAGCCTTATCCTTTTTTTTTAAGGGGCTTTTAAACAATATGCTTATAGACTGCTCATTGTGTATCCTGCTTATGGCATCTGCCAGAAGCGGTGCCACTGAAAGTACTTTTATCTGCGCAAGATTTTTTTCCTTGGGGATCGGTATAGTATCTGTTACAACAAGCTCTTTAATGCTGACATTTTTCAGTCGTTCAATTGCCGGGCCACAAAGCAGGGGATGTGTAATGGCCGCGTATATCTGTCTGGCACCTTTTTTCTTCAAGGCGCATACAGCCTCCTGTAAAGAACCCGCGGTGGCAACGATATCATCTACTATAACAACATTCTTGCCTTTTACGTCTCCGAGTATATGCATTACTTCCGCGTCTGTATCGCTGCGCCTGCGCTTATCAACTATGGCAAGGCCCGCGTGCATCCTTTTAGCATATGCCCGCGCCATTTTAATACCACCTACATCAGGAGACACCATTACGAGATCTTTAAGTTTTTTCTTTTTGAAATAATCCACAAAAACATTTACCGCAAACAAATGGTCTAAGTTAATATCAAAAAATCCCTGAATCTGGCCTGCGTGAAGATCTACAGTCAATACCCTGTTCGCCCCTGCTGTTGTTATAATGTTAGCCATTAATTTTGCTGTTATAGGTACCCGGGGCTGGTCTTTCCTGTCTTGTCTTGCGTAACCAAAATAAGGTATTACTGCGGTAATACGCCTTGCGGATGCCCGCTTTAAGGCATCTATCAGGATTAAAAGCTCTACAACGCTCTTGTTTACAGGAGGTGACGTGGGCTGGACAACAAATACATCCTTGCCCCTTACATTATCTTTTATCTGTACTTTGATCTCTCCTTCGCTGAATTCCGAAACAAGGGCATTGCCAGGTTTAATTTTTAGGTGCTTGCATATATCCTGGGCAAGCTTTGAATTCGTGTTACCTGAAAATACAACTATGCCGTTTGTCTTTGCCATATCTTTTTTCCTTATTTAATTTTGTTTTCTTCTACCTTTACCTCTACCTTTTATAAAGCGGCCTTGCGGGCACGCCTGCAACTATACTATTATCCGGGACATCCCTGCCTTTTACCACAACGCTGCCAGCGCCTGTTACAGCCTTCCTGCCTATTCTGATAGGGGCCACCAGGATAGTCCCGCTTCCTATAAAAGCCGAGTTGCCTATTACTGTTTTGTTCTTTTTTTTCCCGTCATAATTAGCCGTTATTGTACCTGCACCTATATTTACATCTTTGCCTATCAATGTATCGCCTATATAGCTATGATGCTTGGCTCTTGAGTTTTCTCCTATTGTCGACCTTGTAACCTCTACATAATTTCCAACTTGAGAGCCCTTTTTTAAGACTGTCCCGCTTCTTAAATTGGCAAATGGGCCAACCTTGCAATCAGGCCCTATTATAACATTTTTTTCTATTACTACAAAAGGATATATTGTTGAGCCTTTGCCAATCTTCACATTTTCAGATATATATACCTTTGACGGATCTATTACAGTAACACCGTTTTCTATAATTCTTTTTAAAGTGCGGCGCCTTATAATTTCATCCGCCGCGATAAGGTCCTCTCTGCTATTTACTCCCAATGCATCCTCTTTATCCTTTATTTTATAGGCCAATATACGATAATTCTTTTTGTAGAAATAAGATATTATATCAGTAAGGTAGTATTCTTTTTTTTTGCTGTTCTTTTTTATAAAACCTAACCCATTAAAAAGTTTTCTCGCATTAAAGCAATATGCCCCCACGTTTATCTCAGCACCCTGCGCTTTAGAGACACTGCGTTGTTGGGCATGCTCTACTATTTCGCAGACATCGCCTTTTTCATCACGCATCACTCTCCCATATTCTTTTGCATCATCCAAAACAGCTGAAAGCAATGTTAAATCAGCGCCGCCGGCCAAATGCCTTTGGAGCATCCGCTTTATTGTAGAGGCCTTTATTAATGGGGTATCCACATAAAGGACAACCACAGTTCCTTGAAAACCCTTAAAAAAAGCAGACGCCCGCTTAACAGCATCCGCTGAACCTAAAAGTCGTTTTTGCTCGATGATATCTATCCTATGCCCTGACAAAAATCTCTTTAACATACCTATCTTGTATCCGCCTACAAGAACTATCTTTTCTATGCCTGCTTTATGTACTGCCTCCAGTGAAAACTCCGCCATCTTCTTGCCTGCAATTTCACACAGCGCTTTAGGCGTACCTGATTTCATGCGGGTGCCTTTTCCCGCGGCTAATATTATAGCTGCTACGCGTTTCATGCTACCTTCTTGCCTTTTATGGATTTTATTATTTCAGGCCGCTTTTCTCCGGAAATAACCTCTTCTGTTATAATACATTCGGCGATATTATGCTCTGACGGAAGTTCATACATTATCTCAAGCATAGCTTTTTCCAGTATCGCACGAAGCGCCCTTGCGCCTGTATTTTTCTTGATTGCACTTTTTGCGACTGCTGTTAAAGCGCTTTCTGTAAATGAAAGTTTAATGTCCTCCATTTCAAAAAATTTAGCGTACTGTTTCACCAGGGCATTTTTAGGCTGAGTAAGGATATTGATAAGATCTTTTTCATCCAAAGGATTGAGTGTTGAAATAACTGAAAGCCTACCGATAAATTCCGGTATCATTCCAAACTTAAGAAGGTCCTCTGTCTCAACAGCCTCTAAAAGCTTGCCGAGTTTGTCGGGGCTTATTTGATTTTTTCTGTTAACCCGAAAACCTATTTCTTTGCTTCCTAACCTTCTTTGAATAATCTGTTCAAGATTATTGAATGTCCCGCCGCATATAAAAAGGATATTTTTTGTATGAAGCTTTATATACTCCTGCTGTGGGTGTTTTCGCCCCCCCTGAGGCGGCACGTTTGCCTCCGTGCCTTCTATGATCTTAAGCAACGCCTGCTGGACCCCTTCACCGGATACATCTCTTGTTATGGATACATTATCATGTGTCTTTCCTATCTTATCTATCTCGTCAATATAAACAATGCCTGATTGCGCACGGTTTACGTCATAGTCGCAATTCTGCAAGAGCCTAAGTAATATATTTTCAACGTCTTCGCCTACATAACCGGCTTCTGTTAATGGTGTTGCATCACATATGGCAAACGGGACATTGAGCATCTTTGCCAATGTCTGAGCCAAAAGTGTCTTGCCGCTTCCTGTGGGCCCTATGAGAAGTATGTTTGACTTTTCTATTTCAACATCATTGTTATCTTCTGAAGCTATAGCCGGGCTCATCAGCCGCTTATAATGATTATAGACAGCAACTGAAAGCTGTTTTTTAGCCCTGTCCTGGCCAATGACATATTTATCAAGTTTCTTCTTGATCTCAACAGGCCTCGGCAGGTCTTTCATTGTAAGAAATGGCGCCTCAGGCTTTGCGCTCTTGTGCTCATCGCGCGTAAGGATCTGGTTGCATAATCTTATGCAATTATCACATATATATACGCCCGGGCCGCTAAAAAGCTTTTTTACTCCGGATTTATTCCTGCCGCAAAATGAACATTTATTCATAGTATATTGTCCTCAAGAAACGGTCTTAATGTTATATAATGGCTTGCCACCGTCGCTTTGCTTCGCAAAGCGAAGCAGCGGTGGCTGGCGGAGGTGGATTCGAACCACCACAAACGGCTCCAAAAACCGTTGTGCTGCCATTACACAATCCGCCATCATTTAAGTTATCAGCCGAGATCAAGATCGCCTGCGCCAAAAGGCTCTGTCCCCGGGATAGGCTTAACCGAAGGCCTGGCGGAAGTAGCGCTTGGCCGCTCCGGCTTATCTGATTTGTAGGCCTCTAAAACCTTCTTTTGTATTTTGTCCCTGCATTCTGCTGTAATCGGGTGCGCTATATCCCTGTGCTCTGACTGCCGCTGGCTTCTATCCTCATGATCCTCAACAACCATTGGTTTTGATGGCGGCATGGGTGAGGCACATTGTCCGCAAAACTTACTCCTTGCCGGGTTTTTAAAGTTGCATTTCGGGCAGGATTCCTTGATCTTGCGTGAAGGCATGGCGACAAAAAGACCCTTAGTGCCCTCTATTATCTTTATGTTTCTTACGACAAAACAGTCATCGAATGTTATGGTAGCAAATGCCTTTAACTTTCTGTCATCTGATTCCCGGGAAAATATCCTGACTTCTGTTATCTCCATCTCTTCAGCACTCCTTTTTAAATTTAAGCTGGTATTACGCGTTCTGGGTTAAAAAGAGCCTCCATCTATTGTCGCGCCTTAGTTCTGCCTTTGCCAGTTCTGCCTCCTTTCTTGTTCGAAAAATTCCAAAAATGGAGGGCCCGCTGCCCGATAACAACGCTTTATCAGTAAAATCAAGCAGGGCCTGTTTGCCTTCTTTGACAATAGGGTAAAGAGGTAAAACTACGTCTTCTAATCTATTATACAGAGAATATGCTAATTTATCCGGTAAATTCCTGCGCATCAAAATGCGGGCTAACATCTTAACATCCACGGTGGATTTTGTCAAGCGCAAACTCAATTGCCCATATATATATTTAGTATAAATACTGATTTTCGGCACAAGTAACAGAATATGAAATTTTGGTGCTATTTTGATCTCGCTCAGGCGGTTACCTACGCCCCTGCCTATGGCTGAATCATAGCCTGATATAAAAAAACCTACATCTGCCCCTATGCATTTGCCTACGTCCATAAGCTGATTTTGTGTCGCATTAAGGTTAAAAAGTTTGTTCATAGCAATAATAACAGACGCTGCATCAGAACTTCCTCCGCCTAAACCTGCTGCTACTGGTATATTTTTTTTAATGGCTATATTCAGGCCTGTACGCAACTGAAACCTCTTTTTCATAAGTATTGCTGCCTTATACGCCAAGTTTTTTCGTGGGCTTGAAAGGTCCGGGTGATTACAGGAAACAGATATGCCTTTATCCCTCGCAGATATTGTAATGCGGTCAGACAACTTGATCTTGCAGAATATTGTTGCTATGTTATGGTAGGAATCTTTACGCTTACTTATAACATTCAGATAGAGGTTTATCTTGGCTGGCGCATCTAATGTGATGGATTTCATCTATTTTCTATTAATAACTCTCTTAGCTGCTTCCACAATATCTTCCGGCATAAGATGGAGTTTTTTCATAAGTTCCCAAGGAGAGCCTGACTCTCCAAAACGATCCTTTACACCAACCATCTCTACGGGCACGGGCAGATTCTGTGACAGGACCTCTGATACGGCGCTTCCCATGCCTCCTGCAGTCAAGTGTTCTTCCGCGGTAACAATAGCACCTGTCCTGCGGGCCTGGCCTACAATAGCTTCTATGTCTATTGGTTTTATTGTGTGAAGGTTTATTACCCCGGCAGATACACCTGCTTTTTCCAGCATTTCTGCTGCCAATATTGCGTGATAAACCATGATCCCGCACGCTATTACGGTAAGATCTTTGCCTTCTTTTATAATATGTGCCTTCCCGGGGGTAAACTCTTTCTTTTCATCTGTTATGGGCGGGACATTCTCTCTTCCTAAGCGAAGATAGACAGGCCCTTTCATGTCGGCCGCTGCTATCGTCGCCTTTTCCGCCTCTATTGCGTCGCATGGCACAATGACACTCATATTAGGGAGAAGCCTCATCAGGGCTATCTCTTCTAATGCCTGGTGTGTGGCCCCATCAGGCCCAACCGTTACTCCTCCATGAGTACCGCCAATATTTATATTCAGATTCATATACGCTGCTGACACCCTTAACTGCTCCCATGCCCTGCCTGAAGCAAATACACCAAAGCTGCAGCAAAAAGGCACTTTCCCTGAAAGAGCAAACCCGGCTGCAGTACTCATCATATCCTGTTCCGCTACGCCAAAAGAAAAAAATCTTTCCGGAAACCTGTCCCTGAACCAGTTTGCCCTTGTTGATTCCGTAAGATCAGCACTTAATACAACTATATTTTTATTCTTTTCCCCCAGCTTGACTAGACCATGCCCGTAACCATCCCTTGTGGCTTTCCAAAGGGATTTATCTGCGCTAATCAATTCTGATTCTCCTTTTTCTCCATCGGTTGATTTCATCTTTAGAGATTTTTATCTGATTATCATCAAATTTATTTATCACCTGCATGCTTGCCGCCTCGTCAAAACTATATATATAGGCAGCATAGGCAATTTTTTGCATGCAGAGTTCCAGCACCTTGTCACGCCAGCTTTTACCGTGTATAAGTTCGCTCATCGGAAGGCCTTCCCTGCTTATATCAACTACAAAACTTAAAGTTTCATTGTCAAAAGCGCCCTCGCAGGATACAACTTTAAATTTTCCCACTAAATCATTGTTTTCTCTGAACTCATCCGTAATCCTGCGCTGTATCTGCGCAATCATAAAATCCACAAGCGAATACTGCTTAAGTGTAAAACTTCCAAGCCATGTATCTATTATCCCCTGCGGGTTAAACCTTACATCAAATACCATGCGCTTTGTGAATTCGCCGCGTGATATATCACCTAAAAAAAATCT
>Ga0268277_1000175_pt1 | contig 53183 bp, 64 predicted proteins | sample saktaG_5_FD_190132 | JGI IMG/M metagenome (GOLD analysis project Ga0268277, IMG submission 190132) | Saline water microbial communities from Sakinaw Lake, British Columbia, Canada - sak_2010_1_5_50m | ecosystem: Environmental > Aquatic > Non-marine Saline and Alkaline > Saline ... | reverse complement strand
GGAAAAGGAGCATTTTAAATCCAGATTATTATCTATTTTTTTGGACAATAATTTTTATAAATAATCTTTTTAGTGTTTTAATATGATTTTGTTAGAAGATTTGAGTTTAATAAAAGAAAAAGATGTTATTGGAGCTTTAATAAGAGTAATAGACTATCCAAATAGGGATATTGTAACAGTAACCAAAGATAATACCTTCTTGGGAGTTCTTAGTTATGAATTTTATGCAGATAACAAAGTGTTTGCATATTCTTGTAGTTTAGATAATAGTAAGACACATTATGTAATAAGATGCAATGAAGAAGAAGTTTTTAAAGCGAGCTTGGTTTTGAGTGATGAAAGTCTAAAAGGAAAAAATATTTTAGAAGAAGAGGTTGAAGAGGAAATATTTAAATATCGTATCTTTTCTTTTAAAAAAGGACCTTGGATAGACCATTTATGCGAATTGGATAAAATCATGTGCGAAGAGAGTGAAGATACAAGATATCCCCTAGAAATAATGAGAGAAAAATATCCTGCACCAGAAAAATTAGATATTAGTCCAATTATTTCAACAGCAGAATCTATTTCAGATTTAGAAGCAGCTTAATAAAGTATTTGATCAAGCTTCAAGATTATATTCTTTAACAATTTCTTTACCATCTACATGCATATTCCTAAAAATTTTACCTTTTCTTTTAGATAGTTCTCTAATTTTTGCAAAATCTTTCTCACCTTCAGGCATAATAATTGAATCTATCATTATAGAATGCCTTATTTGAATCTTTTTAGCTTCAGGAACATCCCAAAAAAGATCTTCTTTTATCTTAGAATAGTATTTTGCATCTACTTCCAATTGACAGAATTTATCATCTATTTTAGCTTCATCTTTTCCAGGCTTTGGAAGTTTCTTTTTAATTTTCAGCTTAAATTCATTTCCCTCAAGATCTAATAATGTTAAATAAGATTCTTTTTCAAGTTCTTGTAATTGTTCTTTTGTAAATTCTTGAGTTTCTATATTGTTTTGATAATATAGTCCTCCTTTTTTTGTTTCAGAATTGCCTTTTATGTTTTTTTCAGACATTATCTTAGATATGTCTTTTTTACTTAATACAATCCCAGAACCTTTGCAAGGTCCAAATTCAGTACATAGAGCAACAATTGTATTTGCAAATTCAAATCCGGCTTTTACTTTAATTCTTTTAGACTTCATAAGGTTTAATGGAAATCTTCCTTTATACTCGCCTTTTCCAAATCTAATGAATTGGGAGTGAACATTTTCGTCAATTTTGTTCTCAACCACTTTTTTTAAAAAATTCATATTTATCTTTAATTTGTTTAGCTTATAAAATTTACTATCACAAAACTTTATAAGTTTTAATTGTTTAATTTCTATGAGGTGCACATGGATCAAAATTATATAAAAAGGATAACCACTGGAGTAATCTTACTGGCGCTTTTAGTTTTATCATATTTTGTAATAAAACCATTTATTTTATCTGTTCTTTTTGGAATTTTCTTAGCATTTATATTCACGCCAGCATATAAAAAATTATTAAAATATATAAAATACAAAAATCTGTCTACTTCAATTATTTGTATTCTATTGGCCGCAATAATTATAGTTCCATTATGGTTTTTAACACCAATGCTTTTAACTCAATCAATTAATCTATTTAGAGGATCTTTACAAATAGATTTCATAACGCCTTTATCAAATGCATTTCCTACACTTTTTTCATATGAAACTTTTTCAACAGAGATAGCTTCGGTAATACATTCGTTCATAACAAAAGTAACAAATTCTATGATGAATATGTTTTCAAATTTAATTTTAGATTTTCCAACCCTCTTCTTACATTTTTTGGTTTTAGTTTTTACTTTCTTTTTTGTTTTAAGAGATGGAGATAAACTTGTAAGTTATATCCAAAGTTTATTGCCTTTTCCAAAAGAAGTTGAAGCAAAATTATTCAAATCTTCAAAAGACATAACTTTTTCTGTTTTATATGGGCAAGTTGTTTTGGGAATTTTACAGGGGTTGATTGTTGGTTTAGCGTTTTTTATATTTGGAGTCCCAAATGCTCTTTTATTCATGCTTCTAGCTTGTCTTGCAGGGATATTTCCAATTATTGGTACTTTGATTATCTGGTTGCCTGTAGCAGTATATATGATGGTAACAAATGGACTCTTTCAAGCATTAGGAATAGTGGTATTTGGAATCTTCTCTACAATACTTGAGAATATTATTAAACCAATATTCATCTCAAAGAGAACAAGTTTACATTCTGCAATAATTCTTATCGGAATGGTTGGGGGAATATTTGTTTTCGGGATCTTAGGGGTTATACTGGGACCCTTAATTTTAGCATATTTATTGATTGTTTTAGAAATCTATAGAGATAAACGATTGCCAGGAGTTTTTATAAATGAGGGAACAAATAAAAAGTAGGTTTCTAAGAATATGAGATTAAAAGTAAAAAAAAGCACATGGTCTGCAGGTTTGCCTGTAGCAATGTTAAGAAAACAAACAGCTGCTAAAATAGGCGCACATGCTAAAGAGAGATTATCTTTAACAAAACCATCTAAAGGCTCTAAAGAGGTTTCAACAATTTTAGATATTGTAAATTCTGGTATAAGAGAAGGAGAAATACAATTATCTCTGGAGGCCAAGCAAAAGTTAGGGGTCGATACTGGAGACTTTTTAGAAGTAAAGATATCTTCTCCTCCACAAAGTTTAGAATTTATAAAAGAAAAATTAAATGGCGGAATACTCTCGGATTTCAAAATAAAGAAGATTGTAGAAGACATAGTTGAAAATAATTTATTTGAATCTGAAATAGCATTATTTATATCTGCAGTTTATAAAACTGGAATGCAATTTAAAGAAACAATTTCTTTGATAGAAGCAATTTTATCTTCTGGAAAAACATTTTCTTTGAAAAGTAAATATGTGGTTGATAAACATTCTATTGGCGGAATTCCAGGAAATAGGACCACGCCAATAGTAGTTTCAATTTGTGCTGCAGCAGGATTGGTTTTTCCAAAATCTTCATCAAGAGCAATTACAAGTGCAGCAGGAACAGCAGATGTAATAGAAACATTGGCTAAAGTAGATTTACCTATTGAGAAAGTAAAAAAAATAATCTCTAAAACAAATGCTTGTTTAGTTTGGGGAGGATCTTTAGGAATGGTTCCAGCAGATTCAAAGATTATTTCAATTGAAAAAGAATTAAAAATAGATTCAGAAGCATTATTGTTAGCATCTATAATGTCAAAAAAATTAGCAGTAGGTAGCAAATATATCCTAATAGATGTTCCTTATGGAAAAGGTGCAAAAGTTACTAAACAAAAAGCAATTAAATTAAAAGAAAAATTTGAAAATTTAGGAAAACATTTTAAATTAAAATTAAAAGTTTTATTAACAAAAGGAAATCAGCCTATTGGAAAGGGAATTGGCCCTGTTTTAGAAATGATAGATGTGTTAGATATTTTAGATCCAGATAAACAAGGTCCAAAAGATTTAGAAAAAAAATCTTTAATGTTGGCAGGAGAAATATTTGAATTAACTAAAAAAGTAAAAAAAGGGCAAGGATATTTTTATGCAAAAAAGATTTTAGATTCTGGAAAAGCATTTAAGAAATTTAAGGAGATAATTGTTGCCCAAGGAGGAAAAGTAATAGATTTGGAACTTGCAAAATATAAAAAAGTTATTTATTCTAAAAGAAAAGGTAAGATAATTGGAATAAATAATCAAGAATTAGCTTCTCTTGCAAGATTCGCTGGATGTCCAATAGATAAATCTTCTGGGATATATCTACATCACAATGTTGGAAATAAAGTAAAAAGAGATAGTAGGTTGCTTACCTTATATGCTGAATCAAATTCAAGATTAAAAGAAGTTTTGAAGTATTATAAAGAAAAAGACATATTTACAATAGCATAGCTAATTTTTTAAATACAAAATATCTTATTATTAAATGAGAAGATTAGATTACAAAGAACAACTTATAGATTATTTTAAAAAGAATTTGCAAAAAGGATATACCTCTGATTCTTTAAAATTTTCATTAGTAAAGCAAGGTTATTCTAGAACAGCAGTTGATCAGGCTTTTACAGAAGCAAATAAAGTTTTAGCAGAAAAAGCTCCTGCATTTAAAGAAAAACCAATCATTAACTATGAACTTCTTGATCATGAAAATAATCCTGTTAAATTAAAATCTTCTTTTTGGAAACAGGTTAAGAGTTGGTTTAATTAATTTTATTATTGTAATTTTCTAGGGTAAACTACGTTATTTATATTGTTTAAGCTTTTTTAATTAATGGATAGGGGAAAATTAGCTTTGTTTCTAGGAATGCTCTGTGGGGGATGGCTGTTTGATAGAAGTTACAAAAAGCTATAGGGGATATAAAAATTATGTAACTGCTTTTTATAATTCAAATTTAGATTTAATGGAGAATTTTAAGAAATTATTTTTAGAGGTTTTTGGAGTTAAAGGGAATTATTATCCAGATACAAGGAAGGAGAAAAAGATAACATATGCTTTTAGAAGTTATTCCAAGGAGGCTTTTGATAAAATATCTAGTTTAGGATTTCCAATCGGGTTAAAAAAATTTAAGTTAAGAGTTCCAGAGGTTATTTGGAAAAGTAATAGGCAAGAAAAGCTATTATTTTTAAAAGGATTAACAATAACAGATGGTTCTATTAAAAAAGGAGGACAAATTGTTTTCCATATGGCTAGTAAATTATTTCTAGAGGATATATCTGATCTAATTTACGAATTATTTAATTTAAGAAAACCCATAAAAGAATATTTGCAAAGAGGAAAGTATTTTTCATATCAACTACTTTTAAATAAAAAGCAAGCACAAGAAGTATTAAATTCACAACTATAAAACTTTTTAAACCTTAAAATATCTTTAATTCTATGCCTCCGTGGGACAATGGTTACTCCGACCGGCTTGAGACCGGTGCCCTTTGGGCTTCCAGGTTCGATTCCTGGCGGGGGCGTTCGTCGGAAAAAGAAATGCCATTGTTATCATTATTTAAAAAACAATAATGGTTAGTTTTTCATGGGTCAAGAAAACATTTATAATTATGGTCTACGACTTGAAAGTCCTTTGTGTCTACTTAGAAAAGTTTATAAATATTGTAGACATAAAACAACTATGGTTTACACAGAAGTAAGGAACATTAAGGGAAGAAAGTATTATTATAGAGTTATCTCAGTAAGAGAGAAAAACAAAGTTTCAAAGAAAAGAGTATACCTTGGATGCGAACTGCTTAAACAAGATATTTCGCATAAAGAAAAAGAAGCTGATGAAAAATTATTATTTAAAAAGAGAAAGCATAATAAGGAAATTGAGAAAATTAAATCAAAAATAATTCCTCTATTAAAAAATAATAAAGTAAACAAAGCAGGAATATTTGGAAGTTATGCAAGAGGAGAGCAAAGAAAAGATAGTGATATAGACTTAGTTGTTAATATTGATGATAAAAATATGAGTTTGATTGGTTTTATCAGGTTAATCAGATTATTAGAAGAAGCACTAAATAAAAAAGTTGATTTAGTAGAATATTCTGCAATTAAACCTCTTATAAAAGAAAATATCTTAAAGGAGGAAATAAAGATAATATGAAAAGGGAGGTTAATCTGTTTATTCAAGATATATTAGAAAATATAGGGGATATAGAATCATTCTCTAAGGGATTAACAAAAAAAGAATTTGCAAGCAATAAATTGAAGCAAAATGCTATAATAAGAAGTTTGGAAATAATTGGAGAAGCTGTAAAGAACATTCCAGATCAGTTCAGAGAAAAATATCCAAGTATTCCATGGAAAGACATAGCAGGTTTTAGAGATATTTTAAGCCATGCTTATTTTGGTGTAAATATTGATAGAGTTTGGAATATAATAGAAAAGGATTTACATTTGTTCAGGAAAGAGATAGAAAAAATAAAATTTGGATGATGACTCTTTTTAAAAATTCTACTATCTTCGATAAATCAATAAGTTCACAATTAAACAAAGGCGTAATCATTTCTATATAATGCATGGCAGGGGCGTGATTTTTAATTCTTTTTCGAATGAAACTTATCAAACAACATAGCAAGAAATATTCTTGTTTGAACTTTTTTAGGAATATTAAAAGGGGTTAAACTTTCTAAAGCAAAGTCATATTCATCTAAAAATTCTTGAGCAAATATTCCTTCTGCATTTTTGAGAAAATTTTCATCTATTTCTAAACCCGCATACTTTGAAATTCCTTCTTTTAGTAAAATTCCCTTTTGAAGATTTCTTAAAACTGAATTATTTACAGGATGATCTTGATAAAATGCAACAGCTTCTCCAACACTAGCAATTGGAATAGAAGAAACTTTAGTACCATGAACATAAAATTCTCCACTTGTGGCATTCAAAATCATTTTCCCTTCTTTTTCTTGTTGTATTTCAAACATAAAATCATTGAATATCCACGTATCTAAACCGGACTTAGGAAATCCATACCCGTGGATGTGGGGTCTGTAATTTCTTGAGGCAAAATATTTATTTCCTCTACTCTCTTGGACTTTATCTTTTAATCCTTTTTTTCCACTACAAGTTCTTTCTAGCAAATCTAAAGCTTGTATAGTGTGTTTTGCTTTAAAACTATGATCAAATCTTTTTCTCCTTGGTCCCTCTAAGACTTGTTGATCAAGACCACTTTCAGGATTTGCTACCTTTCCTTCATAAGGATTTGGTTCATAAATTGAGGCTGTACGAAAATTTTTAACCCCATAAGACATATCAATAAAGTATAATTTTAAAGAGAGTTCTGGATCTTCTTTTAGCATCTTTGTGATTGCTCTATAGGTTCTCATAAGAATCTATCCTCATTTTTATTTATAAATATTATGGGGGTATAAAATATCTTTTAAATATCTAACTTTAATTGCTCGGCATGTGCATTTTAGTATAATAAAACAAGAATGTATCACTTTTAATATTCTCCTGGCAGGGCGTTTATTTATTAATATTATTATAATATAATATAGTTAGCTTTTTTAAATAAGTTTATTGTAATAAAGAGAGCAAAATTCTTAAATGACTATAAATATCTTTAAATAACTCTTATTTCTCTAGAATTTATGAAAAAAACATTTATTTATGAAAAAAAATGCTCTATATGCAGGGGTAAAGATTATGAAAGATTATTTGAAAAAAAAGATCTTTTTGTTGAGATATGCAGAGATTGTGGACTAATTAGATTAAATCCTCATTGGGATAAAAGAACATATAATGCTTTTTATAAGGTAGATTATGATTTCTCAAGAGTTTCCATTAATTCTGAATCTAAAGATAGTGAATTTAGGAAAGAAAGAATAATTGAATTTTTTATGTCTTTAAAAAAAGCTAAAATAAAAGAATTTTCTCCTAAAACTATCTTAGATATTGGGGCAGGAGATGGAATTGATTTGGAATGTTTAAGATCCTTTCTATTAAAAAAAGATTCTGATTTCTATACTATTGAACCTTCTGAGGCTTGTATAAAAGAACTTAAAGAAAGAGGATTTAAAGTAATTGCTAAAGATGGAGAAAGTAATTGGAATAAAAAATATAAAAATTTCTTTGATTTTATTAGCATAAGAAATGTTTTAGAACATATGCTGGACCCCTTATCTGTTTTAAAAAAAATTAGTAATTCTCTTAAAGAAGACGGTTTAGTTTTTATGTCTGTTCCAAATATGTCTAATCCAGATCTTTCTTTAACAACTTTTTTTGAAATTCCACACACCCATTATTTCAGTAAGAATTCTATTAAAAATGCTATGATAAAATCAGGACTAGAACCCATCTTAATTTTAGATAAGAATAAGGTATTTCCCAAAACAATATATATCTTGGCAAGAAAAAAAAGAAAAGGTTTTAAGAAAAATCATAATTTTTCAAAAAAAGAATATTTTGAAAAAAGAAAATTTATTTTAAATCAAATTAGTAAAGAATCAAATAACTTTTTCCCCATATTTGTAGTTTTTTATAAATTAAAAAATAAATTTTTAGTTTTAATAAAAAAATTAAAAATATCAAAATTTAAAAAGAGATTTTTTATAGAAGGATTAAAAAAGTTCTAGCATTAATTTAAAGGAGTTATATTCTAAAATATATCTTCCATAATATATATTACAAAATATATATTTAAGAACTATCTTTTAAATATCCAAATTAATCCACAAAGCAGGCCAAAACTAAGAAACCATTTCCAAGCACTTCCTTCTATTGTATATGTTAAGTTATCTAATTAAGAATTAGTGTCTAGACTACGAAGAGAAAGGGTCTGATGCTTTTTATTTAAAATTAAAAATAAAATTATCCAAATAAAGCACCAAGCCCTTCTGCTGCAGCTGCTTTCTTTTCTTCTTTTGGTTTTTCTTCTTGCTTTGCTTCTACAGAGGCACTTGCACCTGCCGGAGCAGCTGAAACCAAACTAGCGTTTTCTAGCTCTTTAGCAATGTCTACATCTTTAAGACTTGCAATCAAAGATTTTACCTTTGATTCATCTGCTTCTACGCCACTAGCTACAACAACTTTCTTCACATTCTCTTCATTAACATCTTTACCGAGTTTGTGCAACAAAAGTGCTGCGTATATATATTCCATTTATTTATCCTCTCCCTTAGATTTTTCTTCAGGAGTTTGAGTTGATTTGTTTTCTTGAGATTGTTCTTTAACTTCAGATTCTTCTGAAGGAGCATCTTTAGATTCTACTGGTTTTTCTTTGCTCTCTTTTAATTCTTCCTCGGGACCTACTTGGTCTGAGGGTACACCCTCGGGTGCAGTTTCTTTAGTTTCTTCTTGAGGAGTTAATTTTTCAAGAGCTATCTCATGACTTAAAGCTTTTGATAATAAGAATCTGATTGTATCTTCATTTGAATATCCAACTGAGACAGCAAAAGCCAAAGCTTTTCCAAATCCAGTTTTAAGATTCTCTGTAAATTCTTCAGGATTTATGTTAATATTTGTGTATATAATTCCTTTTTCATTATCTAATGCTGCCAAAGGAGTAAATCCAATTGTAAATGGTTTAATATCTAATTTCCCCATAATATCTGCAGCACCTTGCGAAATTTTAGCGCCTTCCTTAACAATAATCTTTGATTCTTTTATTTCAATTTTACCTTCTTTAATTTGTATTTGTATTCCCAAGGCACCTAATTCACTAATTGCAGGTCCTGGAACAAGGTCTGTTGGTCCAGCAGATATTTCAATATCTATTGGAGCAATTTGGCCAACTTTTGCTTTTGCCGGAGTTTTATTTTTAATTAATTCTGCTGCCAAATCATAAGAATCTAAATCTGAAAAAAGTAAAGCTATGCTAGCACTAATATTTTTTTTAAATTCTTCACTTTGTTTTAATTTTGAATCTTCAATAGCTCTTAAAATCATATTTTTTTTAGGAACTTTAACAATAGCTTTTCCTCTAAGTTTTTTACCTATTTCTTGAAATTGAGAAGCCGGAATGTTTTTTATAGAGGCAATTAAAATAGTTTTCTTATTTTTCATAAAACCTGTTAGTTCTTTCACAGTTTTTATTTTGTTTTCAGGTATGTTTTCTACTGCTGTTGGTTTCATCTTATTTTTATTTTTATAGGTTTAGTCATTGTGAATTTAATTTCAACATTTTTTATATTTTCTTTATCTCTTGGAAGAGCTTTAACAACTTCTTTAAATATATGAGAAATATTTTCAACTAAATCTTCTGTTTTCATATTTTGTTTACCAACAGGCAATTTAATACTAGCTTCTTTGATTTTTATTTTAATTGTGTTATTTATTTTTTCTTTTAATTCATTTATTGATTTATCATCTGCATTAAGTATAATTCCCAATTGCGGAGAAGGCATTTTCCCAGCAGGTCCCAATACTTTACCAAATGTAGTAGCAACCTTTGGCATTAAACTTGCTTGAGATATAAAGAAATCATATTTATCAACTAATTTTTTTAATTGTTTTTTATCTTTATAATTATTAAATTCATTTACAGTGATGGTGTCAATTATTTTATTTTTAGATTCTAAAAATCCTGCAACTTTTTTATCTTTGATTTTGTGTGGAACTTTAAGAAACAGATTTAATTGGTTTTTTCTAACATCAAATTTTTGTAGATTAATAATTAAGTCTACTGTTTGGTTGAACTTTCTTTCTTTTGATTTTTTTAGTTCTTCTATTGCTTGTTGTGTTAATTCTTCAAAACTTGCCATTTTTCTGTTTTTATCCTTCTACAGTATGCGCGATGAACATAGAAATTATCTCATCCCGATGTAGTCTTTTGGATGTTTTTTAGAGCTAAATTGAATTTATAAATCCTTCTATTCAACTGTAACTGATTTTGCAAGATTTCTTGGTTTATCCACATCCAATCCTTTTAAATCTGCAATATAATATGCTAGTAATTGAAGAGAAATAGTATTGATAATTGGAGAAAGTTCTTCAATTGTTTCTGGAACTTCAATAGCATGATCTAGAAACTTATAAATTTCCAAGTTGTCTTTATTAATAATCCCGATAACTCGTCCCCCCCTCGCTTTAATTTCTTCAAGATTACTTAATGTTTTTTGAGATAATTTGCTTTTTGTGGCTAAAAATACAACTGGCATTTGGTCATCAATTAATGCAATTGGACCGTGCTTCATTTCTGCAGCAGGATATCCTTCAGCATGAATATATGAAATTTCTTTTAATTTTAAAGCACCTTCTAATGCAACAGGAAAATTAATTCCTCTCCCAAAATACAAAAAGTTTTTAGCATTTTCAAAATTTCTAGCAATTTCTTTTATTTTATCTGTGTTTTTTAAAATCTCATTTATTTTTTCAGGAAGTTTTTCTAATTCTTCTAACATTTCTTTATCTAATTCTAATTTTTTTTCTTGTCGAATATGCAGTGCTAATAAAATTAATGCAACCACTTGTGAAGTAAAAGCTTTTGTTGAAGCTACTCCTGTTTCAGGACCTGCATGAAGATATATCCCAGATTCAACTTCTCTTGTAATTGTTGATCCAACAACATTTACAATTCCAAGAGTTTTAGCTGATTTTTCTTTTGCTTCTTTTAATGCAGCTAAAGTATCTGCAGTTTCTCCAGATTGAGAAATTACAACAATAAGGTCTTTTTCAGAAATTAAGGGATCTCTATATCTAAATTCAGAAGCATAATCTACTTCAACAGGAATATGCGCAATTTTTTCAATAATATATTTTCCAATTAAAGCAGAATGCCAACTTGTTCCGCAAGCAATTAAAACAATTCTTTTAATTAAATCAAAATTTGTTTTTAATGTTAGTTTTATCTTCCCATCTTTAATTCTCCCCCTTAAAGTATTTTTAATAACTTCTGGTTGTTCAAATATTTCTTTAAGCATAAAGTGTTTAAAATTTCCTTTTTCTAAATTTTCAATTGTCCATTTTATTTCATGCACTTTTGAATCAACAATTCCTCCATTCAAGTTCTTTATCTCATAACTATCTTTTTGTATTTTTGCAATTTCATTGTCTTTTAGATAAATTATCTTATTAGTATGTTCTAGAGCTGCAGGAACATCTGATGCAACAAACATTTCTCCTTCTCCAACACCGATTATTAAAGGGGAACCTTTTCTTGCAACAATTATTTCAGAATGGTTTTTAGATATTACAGCCAACCCAAAAGTTCCTTCAACCAGCTTTAATGTTTTTGATACTGCTTGTTCTAAATCTCCAGAATAAAATTTCTCAATTAAATGTGCAATTATTTCCGAGTCTGTTTCAGATTTAATTATATGCCCTTCACTAATTAAAAGATTTTTTAGAGAAGAATAATTTTCAATTATTCCATTATGAACTATTGAAATAGAATTTTTACAATCTGAATGGGGGTGAGAATTTATTTCATTAGGTGCTCCGTGTGTGCTCCACCTAGTGTGTCCTATCCCGAGAAGACCTTTAATATTTTCTAATTTTAATTTTGAATTTACTTCATCAACTTTCCCAGAATCTTTTTTAACTTTGAGTTCATTATCTTTTAAATAGGCAATTCCTACACTGTCGTACCCTCTATATTCCAATCTTCTTAATCCATTTAATAGAACTTTTCCAAGAGGCTTTTCTCCAATATATCCAATTATCCCACACATTTTTATTTTTTGTAGCTTTTTAAAAGCAAGTTTAATTTTTCTTTCTTAATGGGATGAAGGAAGTTTACCTTCTCTTTAAACATTTCTATGTTTGCTTTTCCTGTTATTGAGAAGTAATGCATTTGTGATCTTTTTTTGGAATTATGGGTTAAAATCTTATTGGATTTTATTTTAAGATCAGAAATAAGTTTTTTAATATCTTTGAGGAGATTAATTTTATGAAATGCAATAACAACCATTTTTTTCTTTGGATATAGAAATCCATCATCATCATAGATTGCCTGTAAGAATGCCCCTTTTAGACAATCACTTTTACTCTCCCCTATTATTTTTGGGACTCTTTTTTCGATATTTTTATCATATGCTAATAAAAGATAAAGAAAATATCCTATTGTAGATGGAAGCCAAATTTCATCCCCCCTCTTTTCTCTTCTCCTAAAATAGATTTTCACTTCTCCAAATGTCTGGAGAATATCTTTTTTAAAACAATCTAATAGTTTTTCATTATTATTGACATAAAATGCTCGGTATTTTCCTTCCCCTTTTATTAGGTGTATTCCTCCATCTCCAAGAATATGTCCGAAAATCCTTGCCAAGGCTTTACTAATTTGTATCTTTTTTAAGACTATTGGAAAAGAATTTTTTGATTTAATTTGGAGGATGTTTCTTTTAATTTCGCTTTCATTAATTTTTAGAAGTTCTCCCAAATTAATTATTGTTTTCAGGTTACACCAATAATTCTCTTTTTTTAAAATTCTTTCTAAAGTCATCCTAGAGATTTTTAATGCATCTAATATTTTTTTGTGTTTGAATCTTTTCTTTTGAATTTTCTCTCTTATTTTATGGTTTATCCTTACAAAGTAATTTTTTTCTTTTATTAAACTTAATAGATCTATTTTCATAGAAATTTAAGTACTTTAAACTTTATAAATTTTTATATTTAGCCCATCTAATATGTGAATAGTTAAACTTAAAAACCTCAAAAATCTTGTTTTTTTGTAAGTTGGATAGTTGACTCCGGAACTTTGACATTAAATTGTCAGGAAGTCTATTGAATGATTTCTAAGTTCTGAGGAAGGTCCGCCCACTAAATTAAAAAACCACTGAGGAAATCTCAGGCTTCGTGAGGGGTAGCTCTGGTATAGAGACGAGCGTATTAAGTTACGATGGAACGAGCATCTTGGTTGGTGCAAGGTTTTAAACTGCTTAGTTAAATGTCAACATGAACTGTTCGATTACGAAGTTCAACAAAAGGTGGCCTATTTCCAACTTACATTTTTCTTTTCAGAATATTTAAAAAATAACTTGATTTCTTTTATATATGGGGGTAATAATCAGGTATAAGGAGTTACTTAATACATATAAAACAAGAGGTCATCGAATAAGACATTTAGAGAGATATAAAAAATTATTTCCAATCAAATCGTCTCCTCTTCTTGCAGGAATAGTAGGAGATTTAATTTGTGATGGCCATTTACAAGGCGATCCAAAATAGAGATTGGATTTTACCTCCAAAGATAATTCTGAATTAAATTATTTTAATAAAAGAATAAATAAACTCTTTGGGGTGTATGGAAAGATAAGAAGTTGTAAAACAAATAAATTTGGAAAAACTTTTAATTTAGGAGTTAATTGTTCTCCTATTGCAAGAATATTTTTACTTTCTGGAGTTCCAGTAGGACAAAAAGTCTTAAAAGATTTTTTAATCCCAGATTGGATTAAAACCAATAAAAAGTGTTTTAAAGAGTTTTGTAAACGGGTATTTACTTGCGAAGGGGGAATTATGCACGAAGCCCATAGAAAAATGCCTCAAATAAGATTAGACTTGTGGAAAGAAGAAGGAATTAAAAATAATTTTATTTTTGAATTAGGAAGATATTTAAATATGCATTTCAATATAAAATCAACAATAAAAATCCAAAATTCATTTAATAAAAGGAAAGATGGAATAATAACAAAACCTACAAGAATATATATTCTTGGAGAATCTGTTTTGAAATTTCATAAGGAAATTGGGTTTGATGGAGAAAAACAAAAAAAACTTAGTAGTATTTTGGGGATTCTAGGAAATCCTCCGTGCTCAACGGGGATCTAAGAAACCAATAATATATGGTTTTAAGGACCGTAAATGTAGCTCAGGGGGAGAGCACTGCGCTGAAGACGCAGGTGTCGAGGGTTCGAGTCCCTCCATCCCCATTCAAATATATGTAAATAGGTAGATTGATTTAATTCCACTATCTTTTCCCATTCTTATTTCCCATAACTTTTATAAATGTCTCTTTATTAATTTAAATATGAAAAAGAAGGTGAGTAAAAAGAAATCTGATAAATTAAATACATTAACTTATTTAGGAATTGTTGGAATTACATTAGCAATCTCTGGAACCTTTTTAGCACTTTTTGGACCTTTCTTAGCAATTTTAACAACATTCTTGCCTATAATATTTTTGGTGGTAGCTTTAATCTTTTCAATAATTCAACAAGTAAAAAATAAAACAAAACTTGGAAAGGTTGCAGTAATACTTAGCATTATTGGAATTGTAGTTTATGCTGTTTGGATAATCATACTTTTCAAAGTTTTACTTCCAATTGCCCAACAGGCAATTGCCCAGGGAGCATTTTAATATGAAATCAACTAAAGCAGCAATGGAAATGAGTGTAGGAACTATTGTAACAATAGTTTTGCTTATGAGTGTTTTAGTTCTTGGAGTTTTTTTAATTCAAAATATTTTCTCTGGAAGTAAAGATGCTATTGATTCTGTTAATAATCAAGTTCAAAGTGAAATAAGTAAATTATTTGCAGAAGAAGATTTAGCTTTAGTAGTTTATCCAACATCAAGAGATATTACTCTTAAAAAAGGAGATGATCCAAGAGGATTTGCATTTTCAGTAAAAAACAAAGGTGTTGAACAAGCAGTTTTTAATTTTAAGGTTAGAGCAGATCCTGAATTTGAATTTACAACTAGATGTGGAAGTAGTTTTAGTGAAGCTAAAGCAAACTCATATTTACTTAGAGGTTCTGGAAGTTTCACATTAGATAAGGGAAATTCTTTAGGGTTACCAGAATTAATTAAATTTTCTATTCCAGAAGATGCTCCACCATGTACAATTCCATATAGATTGGAAGTGTTCAAAGGGCCAACAGAATTTTATGAAGGCACAACAGTGTTTGTGACCATAAAATAATAATCTTTTAAATTAAGTTTTCTTATATTTAATATGGTTTTAAAATTATATAATACATTAACAAGAAAAAAAGAGGTTTTCAACCCTCTAAAAAAAGGAGAAGTTAAAATTTATGGATGCGGGCCAACTGTTTATTGGCATCAACATATCGGAAATCTCTATCGTTATATTTGGGAAGATTATTTAATAAGAATTTTAAAATATAGTGGGTACAAGGTTAAACATGTTATTAACATAACAGATGTTGGGCATTTAACCTCTGATGCAGATGAAGGTGAAGATAAAATGGAGCAAGCAGTAAAAAAAGAATCAAAATCTCCAAAAGAAGTTGCAGATTTTTATTTCAAAGCATTTGATGATGATTTAAAAAAATTAAATTTTACAGAGCCAGATAAATGGGCAAGAGCAACAGAACACATTCAAGAACAGATTAGTTTAATAAAAGCTTTAGAAAAAAAAGGATTTACATATAAAACTAATTCTGCAATTTATTTTGATATCTCTAAATTTATAAATTATGGAGAATTAACAAAACAAAAACTTGAAGAAAAAGAAGTTGGAGTTAGAAAAGAAGTAATTGTGGATAAAGAGAAAAAAAATCCACAAGATTTTGCATTGTGGTTTTTTACAGTTGGGCATTTTAAAGACCATACTATGAGGTGGGATTCTCCTTGGGGGAAAGGTTTTCCAGGTTGGCATCTTGAATGTTCAGCGATGTCAATGAAATATCTTGGAAATCATTTTGATATCCACACAGGAGGACAAGAGCATATCCCAATACATCATACAAATGAAATTGCTCAAAGTGAAGGAGCAACAGGAGAAAAATTTGTGAATTATTGGCTACATATACAATGGTTAATAATAAACAAAGGAAAAATGTCAAAATCTCTAGGAAATATATCTCTGTTGTCTGATTTAGAAAAAAAAGGTTTTTCTCCGATGAGTTTTAGGTATTTTTGTTTAACAGGATATTATAGAAAACCTTTAAACTTTAGTTTAGAAAATTTAGAGTCTGCGCAAAACTCCTATAAACGTCTAAAAAATCTAATCTCAAATTTAAAAGATGACAAAAAGATAAATAAAAGATACCTGAAAGAGTTTGAAGATGCAATGAATGATGATCTAAATATGCCAAAAGCACTTCAAGCTTTGTGGAAACTAGTTAGAGATGAAAAAGCTCAAGGAAAGATAAACACAATAAAAAAAATTGATGAAGTTTTTGCATTGGATTTATTAAAAAAAGAAAATCTAAAAATTCCAAAGCAAATACAAAAACTTGTGAATCAAAGAGAAAAAGCTAGACAAGACAAGAATTACAAAATCTCCGACGACATAAGATTGAAAATAAGTGGTTTAGGATATGCTGTTTTAGATACAAAAGAAGGTCAAAGAGTTCAAAAGGCATAAGTATAAAAACTTGAGAGCAATCTATTTTTAGATTACTAAAAGGGGTGGCCCAAAATGGCAAAGAAAAAAACTGCTAAGAAAAAAACTAAATAATCCCATTTAAATGGGATTGACTTTTTAAAATTTTTATTTTTTAGTTATATTTATAAATTCTTCATGTCTTCTTTACTTATTGAGGTGAAAAATGACAAAATATCCAAAAAAAATACAAGAGCTTTTAGATTCTTTAAATGAAAAACAATTGAGATATGTTAATTTAAACTTATCAAATCCTAAAAATGGAGAATATATGTTGGCAGTTTTTCACTTTGTCCCAGGAGACAAATTAAACACTCTTCAAGCAGCAACAGAAATTGCAGCAGAATCTTCAACTGGAACTAATTTTACTGTTCAAACTGAAACCGATTTTTCTCATGAAATGAATGCATTAGTTTATAAATTAGATCTAAAAAAAGAATTAGTTTGGATTGCATATCCTTGGAGATTATTTGATCGTGGAGGAAATATTCAAAATATTTTGACTTATGTTGTGGGTAATGTTTTGGGGATGAAACAAATCAATGCTTTGAAATTCCTTGATGTTTGGTTTCCTCCTGCAATGCTTGAACAATATGATGGTCCAAGCTATACTTTAGATGATATGAAAAAATATTTGGGAATTAAAGGAAGACCTGTTTTAGGAACAATAATTAAACCAAAAATGGGATTAACTTCAGCAGAGTATGCTGAAGTTTGTTATGATTTCTGGGTTGGTGGAGGAGATTTTGTAAAAAATGATGAACCTCAAGCAAACCAAGATTTTTGCCCTTATGATAAGATGGTTTTACATGTAAAAGAATCAATGGATAAGGCAGTTAAAGAAACAGGAAAAAAGAAAGTTCATTCTTTTAATGTTTCAGCATCAGATTATGATACTATGATTGAAAGATGTGAGATGATTCAAAATGCGGGTTTTGAAAAAGGAAGTTATGCATTTTTAATAGATGGATTGACTGCGGGATGGATGGCAGTACAAACTTTAAGAAGAAAATATCCAGATGTTTTTATTCATTTTCATAGGGCAGCACATGGTGCGTTCACAAGACCAGAAAATCCAATAGGATTTAGTGTCCTTATTCTTTCTAAATTTGCAAGACTTGCAGGGGCTTCAGGAATTCATACAGGGACTGCAGGTGTTGGGAAAATGAAAGGATCTCCTAAAGATGATTTAATTCCTGCGCACAATATTTTACATTTATTAAGCAAAGGACATATTTTTGAACAATCTTGGGCAAAGATACCTAAAGCAGATAAAGATTTAATTAATTTAATTAAAGAAGACACGCACCATCATTTGATTTTAGAAGATGATTCTTGGAGAGGAATTAAAAAATGTGCCCCTATAATTTCTGGAGGATTAAACCCAACAAAATTAAAATCTTTTATAGATTTAGCAAAAACAACAGATTTTATAACTACTATGGGGGCAGGAGTCCATGCTCATCCAAATGGAACAAAAGCAGGAGCAAAGGCATTGGTCCAAGCAATGGAAGCATATCAAAAAAGAATACCTATAGAAGAATATGCAAAGAAAAAACCAGAACTTAAAAAAGCAATTGAGTTTTTTTCTAAGAAAAACAAAACTTTGAGAGAATCTGAAGAAATTGAGGGATCTTCTTAGTTTTTAATGCCATTATTTGTTTTTGAATAGGTTTATTTCTGAATTTATTTTTTTATATAATTTTAGATATTTTTTGGTTAATTTGTATTTAAACCTATTTGGTTTTGTTTCATATCTCTTAAGATATTCTGCTTTCCATAGTGTTAAAACTCTGTCCACCTTCCTTCCTTTAAAATTAAAAAGCTTTTGAGCTTCTTTCATGGTGAATTTTTTATCTAGGAAAAATTTAAAACTTAGAAATTGCCTAGTGAATTTATTATTTATAAAGTGTTTTATGAATTTTTCTCTTTTTTCTTCATTTATTTCTAATAAATTTAATTCTAAAATCTTAACAAAATTTTCCCATTTAGAGATTATTACACATCCTGCTCTTCCTTTAGTTGTTTTCCAACCTTTCTTTCTCGCTTCTTCTTTTGATACTGTAGGCATGTCTTTACAATAAATGTCTATCCCTCCTTTTTGCAAACATCTTTTATAATGTTCTCTTTCTTCTTTTTTAGAGGCACTAATCCTTACCATATAAAGGCACTTTGTAGATGATTTCGCATTAATATTTCCTTCTGCAGCCAAAATACCTTTAAGATAGCCAATAGCTAATTTTTTGTTTTTTTCCATTTTTTGTTTTGAATCTTTAATTAGGAAATTTATGAGCTCGCAGATGATTTTTCCATTTATACATATATGGATTGTTCCATGTTTAGTTATATTATTAAATTCTTTTCTTTCTCTTATTCTTGTTAAATTTATATGTAATGTATCTTCCCAATATTTCTTACAATTTTTTAGAAAAGTTTTGTGAGTGTTCTTAGTAGAAATCTCCAAATAAATTCGTATGGGGATTTTAAATTGTTTAAGAAATTTCAAAACAATTTTTATTGCATTTTCATTGGAATTTGCAAAAATAAAAGACCTTCCGCCCAAATAACCTTCTCCAACAATTAGACCAACTGCTTCTGGAGAAATTGAAATCTTTTTTGGAATTTTAATAATCTTCAATTTTTTATTTTTTTGAATTTTATTCACTTCAAGAAAATTCTTTTTTATTCTACAGTTGTACTTTTTAAGATTTTTTGAAAGAATATGTTCTAAATTATATGTTTGTAAGGTTTTCATCGCTCTATTACTAAGATTTTTAACTATTTATAGAATAGTTTTCATTTTGTAATGAATTTTCTTCGATAGATTTAAAATGAATGTTTTTTTATTTATTTTATCTAAAATGAAAAAAGCAAAAGAAAATGCAAAAAAATCTGTATCAAAAGCAAAAGAAAGTGCAAGACATTTTAGGCAGGAATTTAATAAAGCAATAAACACAGCGCTTCTTGCAGCATTTGGATTTTTAATTGCATTATTTTGGAGAGATGTTATCCAAGAATGGGTGGCAAACTTAACAGAATCCAGCCCAGTGCAAGGAAAGTTAATTAGTGCTTTAATTGTAACTTTAATCTGTGTAATAGGAATAATTGTTGTTGCAAGAATATTTAAGGTAAAAAAAGATTAAATTATTATGATAAAAAAATTCAGAAAAGCTGTTTTTGTTGTAATCTATTATATTGAGGATTCTAAACCAGTTTATCTTATATTAAAGAGAAAACTTCATTGGAGAGGATGGGAATTTGTAAAAGGAGGAGTTGATCTCCTTGAATCTAAAAAAAATGCAGCAATAAGAGAAGTTAAAGAAGAAACAGGATTAAATATTTTAAAAATTCAAAAACATTCTAAGCAGGGCAAATACTTGTATAAGAAAAAATTCTTAGATAGAACAGGAATTGCAGGCCAAACATATTCTCTTTATTCTGCTGAAGCTAAAGAAAAAAAAGCAGTTGTTGATAAAAGAGAACATTCAGAATATAAATGGCTAGATTTTAATAAAGCAATAAAGATTTTAACTTACTCTAATCAGCGAAAGTGCCTTAAAATAGTCCACTTATCCCTTCAAAACCAAAAATAAATTTTTAATTAATCAAAGAAAATGTTTAAGAATTGTTAATGATTGGTTAAAGAATGACAAAGTTTAGAGAATTTACATTAGAATCTGGAGTAAAAATATTTCTTGGAAAAGATTCTAAAACAAATGATGAGCTTATGAAAAAATTTCAAGGAAAAGGGAATTTAGTTTTACATACAATTGCTCCTGGAAGTCCATTTTGTGTAATAGATAATTTAAAACCCACAAAACAAGATATTAAAGAAGCTGCAAGTATGTGTGCTTTAAAAAGTCAGGATTGGAGAGATAATAAGAAAAGTGTGAAACTCCATATATTTAAAGTAAAGGATGCACACAAACCAAAGAGTTTAAAACAAGGAACTTGGTCAATAACAGGTAAGCCAAAAACAATTAAAGCTAAAAGAAGGGAAATAAAAAAATGCCAATCAGACAACTTCAATTAGGAAAAAAAGGATTAACCAAAGAATTTATAGAAACTCTAAAAAACCATTTTGAAAAATCAAAAACAATTAAGATTTCAATCTTAAAATCTTGTTGTAGAGATAAACAAGAATTAAAACAAATTGAATCTGAAATTTTAAAAAATTTAGGTGGAAATTATAATTCTCGGCTTGTGGGATATACACTTAATCTAAGAAGATTTGGGGTGAAATCTAATTAAATTTAAATAATGTAATAAAGCACAATAATCTTTATAATGCATATTAAAATATAGTTTTATGGGACCAGAACCATTTAATATATGGCCAGAAGTTTACAAAGATTCGCAAATTGAAATAAGAAGAAATCCAATAGATCCTAGAGAATATAGTCTAGATCTTTCTGGAAATTGTTCACGACCACTTCTTTTGCCAAGAGGAACTCTGCCTGAGATTGCAAGAGGAAGTTTAGAACAGGGTGTACAAGTTTTAGAGAATTTAGATTCAGAATTGTTAGAACATTTTAATTCTATCGCAAAAAAGAGATTAAGAGTGAATTCTCTTGGAGATTATTTTTCACACTCTCTTTTAGCAGCTATAAAAACAGCATATATTTCAGAAGAAGAAAGAAGACAAGCCTGGATAGCTTCCCGAAAAGAATAATTTTAAGAGGCGAATAATTTATAAACTAACTTTTCTCAGTAAATTCAAGTAAACAGAGAAGATTCAAGGAAGTTGAACGTCAAGAAACCTTGGTGTCTTACGCTGTCTATCTTCGAAAGAAGAGCTTAAAATAAAAAATGAATCCAGTATTTGAATTAAATGCACAAGAATATAATCTTAAATTAGCAGAAGCTTTGAAAAATGTTCCTGAATTTAAAGAACCTGAATGGGCACAATTTGTAAAATCAGGTCCTGCAAAAGAAAGACCAATTGAAGATGAAGATTTTTGGTATAAAAGATCTGCAAGCATTTTAAGACAAATTTATTTTAAAGGTGTTCTTGGTGTAAGTAGATTAAGAACAAAATATGGTTCTAAAAAAGATAGAGGGATGAGGCCAGAAGAATTCAGAAAAGCTAGTGGAAAAATTATAAGAACAATTTTACAACAATCAGATAAAGCAGGTTTTACAGATATTGCAAAACCAATTAAAGGTGTTAGATCAAAAAGACCAGGAAGACAATTAACAGAAACTGGTAGAAAATTCTTGGAGGCTATAAAATAAAATGCCCATTAAAAATTTTCAAAAAAAGCAAACATTAGCAAAAAAAACAAGACAAACTAAATGGGCTCCAGTTTGGATTGTTTTAAAAAAATATGGTATTGGAAAAAGAGTTCATCCTTCAAATACAACTAAAAATAGAAGATCTTGGAGAAGAACAAAACTACATATTAAACCTAGAAAAATGAGAAAATCTCATTTTGGATAAATATAGAAAATGGTAAAAGTAGAAACAAAAACAGAAAAACTTGAAAGAAAATATAAAATTTTCATGCAACAATTTATAAAATGAAAAAAGAAGAAAACAAACAAATTATTGAAAGAGAATATGTTATTCCTTTAAGAGATAAAGTAAGACCTGTTCCAAGATATAAAAAGACTCCAAAAGCTGTAAAGACAGTAAAAGAATTTTTAGTTAGACATATGAAAATAAGAGATAGAGATTTAAAAAAAATAAAAATTGATCCTTTTTTAAATGAGGTTTTATGGTTCAGAGGAATAAAGAATCCCCCACATAAAATTAAAATTAAGGTTGTTAAAACAGGAGAAATTGTAATTGTTCAAGCAGTTGATCTTCCAAAGAATATTGAATTTAAGAAAAAGAGATTAGATAGAAGAGAAACAAATGCTCAAGAAATGGCTGAAAAGAAAAAGAGTTTAATGCAAAAAGCAAAAGAACAAATGCAAGGAACTGCGCCTAAAGAAGAAACAAAGGATGAAGATAAAGATAAAGACAAGGATGGTGTAGAAGATAAAGTAGAAGAAAAAGAAAAACAAAAAGCAGTTGGAGAATCAGCTGAAAAACAAGCAAAAGTTCAAGCTAAACAAACAAAACATCAAAAAGGTGGGAAAATAAAAGAACAACCCAGACCTGTGAAGATGGCCTCTGGTAGATAAAGTTTTATCTTAATAAAGGAATTTTATCTTTATAGCCAAAGTTATTGCAGAAAGTAAAATAACTATTGGGATTATTTTTAAACTATATGTAATAAATTTTCTTAGCGAAACTCTAATCCCTTTATTTTTTAAAATTCTTACCCACATTAATCCTGCCAGAGCACCATACATTGTTAAATTTCCTCCCAAATTCGATCCAATTATTAAGCCAAGTCCATGACTTAATTTAGCTGATCCAATAATAGTATATAGTGGACTTTGCATGGCATTTGCAAACAACAAAGTCATGGGTTGATTAATCATGATATTAGAAGTTATTGCAGAAAGAAATGAAATAAAAATTGTTCCTGAAAAAATGCCCGGAACTAAGCTTAAGATTTTTGCAATTACATCTGTTATCCCATAGATAGTAAATAAATGAACTATTACAAATAATGTCACAATTAATGGAAATATCTTGTAGGGATATCTGTGTAAGACCATTGTGAATTCATTTATCTTTAGTTTTTTTTCCTGGTTCCCTCTTATGTGTCTTGTTTTAGCTTGTTGATATTGGTTAGTTTTTTGATTAGTTTTGTGTTTAAAACCAAAATACAAATTTAAACATATAAAAATTCCAGCAAAAATTAATGTAATTTTCCAAATTTCAAATTCAAAATTATCAGAGAGGAATAATAAAATAAACATAAGAATCAGTAAACAAATTCCAATAATTGAATAAATTTTACTTCTAATAAAATCTTTAGGATTTATTTTTTTCCCCACAAATATTTTCTTTGGAATTTCTTTTTTAAAGAAGAAAAAACAAAGTAAGACGGTGGATATTCCTGCAACAAGTGTTGGAAAAAACATTAATTTAGCATATTCAAGAAAACCAAAACCAAATGCTTGTGCAACCATAATATCTGTTGGATTATCTATATAAAAGAACATGCTCCAACTATTTGCCATGAAGAATACAGTTATAAGAAGAATCCACGGATTTATTTTTGAGTGTTTTCCGATGTAAAATATAATTGGAGTTAAGGAGAGAATAACAATGTCATTTGAAGTGAAAATAGTCATTAGAGCAGTTAAACCAATTAATCCAAAAAATAAAAACTTACCATTTCCTTTAGACCATTTTAATATTTTGAATGCAAAATATTCTAAAATTCCTGTAGCGTCTATAGACAATGTGCTATAAGCAACTGCAAAGAAAATTATGATTATCTGCCAAGGGATTAGATTGTTTGTACCCATCATAGAATCAATAAAAACTTGTTTGTTCAATAAGCCAAAAATCCAAAGTAAAATAAGTGAGATAATGGGAATTATTCCATAATCTAATCTTATCTCTTTTCTTCTTATTTTAATTTTAGGGGACCAAATTATGAAGAATATGGTCAAGATAAAAATTACAAGTAGAATTATTATCTCCCTCATATCTTATAAAAAAATTAAACCTTTTTATACTATTCTTTTTTTTAGTTTCTATGTTAAATCAATTAATTTCTGATCTTCAAAAACATTCTGATATTAAAGAAGCAGAACTTTGCAAAAGATTTTGTAAAACTGAAAAAGGACAATATGGGGAAGGATATGTCTTTATTGGAGTAAAGATGTCTGATCAAAGAAGAATTTCTAAAAAATATGTGGGAATTTCACTTCCAAGAATTCAAATGCTTTTAAATTCAAATATTCAGGAATACAAGATGTCTGCTGGAATAATTCTTGTATATAAATATAAAAAAGCAAAAGGCAGGGATAAGGAAGAAATATTTAATTTTTATATAAAAAATACTAAAAAGTTTAATAATTGGGGGGTGGTTGATGTTACTTGTCCTTGGATTGTAGGTGATTTTTTATTGAATCATCAAGAGCATAAAAAGATTCTTTACAAATTAGTCCAATCAGATAATCTCTGGGAAAAAAGAATTTCAATTGTTTCCACATACACTTTCATAAAAAACAACCAATTTGAAGATATCTTGGCAATATCAGAACTTTTATTAAAAGATAAACATGACCTTATACATAAGGCAGTTGGATGGATGTTAAGAGAAGTTGGTAAAAAAGATAAAAGAGTTTTAGATAAATTTCTAAAACAACATTATAAAGATATTCCAAGAACAGCTTTAAGATATGCTATTGAAAAACATCCAGAAGATGAAAGAAAAAAATTATTGAAAGGAGAATTAAAATGATTTTTTTGTAACTTCTTGTTCCTAACAAAAAGTTCTAATAAAGTTTATAAGTAATAATCTCAATAAATTTTTATGGCAAGTAAAATTAAACCAATTGTAGAAATAGAAGAAATTATGCCTTCAGAAAAATATTGGAAAATAAAAAGAACAGATTCTCAAGGAAAAGAATTTTCATATAAAGTTTTTGCTAATCTAACTAAATCAATGAATTTAGAAACATAACTTCCAGAATTTTATGAAGAACAAAAACAAGCAGGAAATCCTTTACCTGCAAATTCAATTCAAATTTATGATCTTATGCAGGATGCAGTAACTTCAAAAAATACAAGTTTAATTAATCATCTTCATACTACTTTCAGAAAAAATTATATTCGAGCATTATCTGTAGCTTCTTATAGTTCAATTAAAAGTGAAAATGGAATTATTCATAATTACAATACTTATGATGAATTTTTTGAACAAGGAATTGTTTTAGGTCCAAATGAAAATGTAAATAATTTAAATTTAAAACAAAGAAAAGCATTAGATTTAATTTTAAAGCAAAAAGATTTAAGAACTTTAAATAAAGTTTCTCAAGCAATTAATCAAACACCTTTTCATTTATGGAGATTAAATTCAAAACCTTCTGAAAAAATTCAAAGAGGAGTGGTCTTCGACGCCGTTGCGGATAGGTTCTTTGTCGATGCGTGTTGGAGTTTGTCTGATTCGGATCCTGCTGTTAGGGTATTGCGAGAAAAATAAACTTGCTGCAAAGCTCGCCGATATAGATTAAGATATTAGTTTTGCAAATCAAAAACCTTATAAAGTATACAAGGTATACATAGTATATGACAAGTACAATTAGATTAAGTCCTGAAACAAAAGAATTAATAAGCACATTTGGAGCAAAAGGAGAATCTTTTGAAGTAATAATAAAAAGACTTTATCATCTTGCAGTAAGAGAGCAATTAAGAGAATTTTTAATGCCCTCTGATAAATACATTTCTTTAGATAAAATGAGAAAAGAGGCAGAGGCAAAATGGCCAAGGTCAAAGTAATTGATAGTTTAAAGAAACAAATTTTTAAAAAATTCAAAGGCGAATCCCATAAAATAATTGATTCTTTAGAATCTTTAGAAAAAAATCCTCAAAAGGGAAAACCTTTAGGCAACGTGGTTGGATTTACAATAAAAGAATTAAGATATAAAACTTTTAGATTTTATTTCATTATTGATAGGGCTAATATAAATGTTTTATCAAGAGAGGAATTAATAGATTTACTTATTAAATTTGTGAGGATGTCAGATAAAAAAACCCAGCAGAAAACAATCAATGAGATAAGACAAATATTAATAAAACTAGGTCCTCATGGATTTGAGTAAATAGAATTTATTTAAATTAAAATGATTGATTTAAAAAAATTAAAACAAAATAAAACAATTCAAGAACTTTTAGAATTTGGAATCTTAAATATTGATAAACCTAGTGGGCCAACATCATTTAATACTTCTGATCAGGTGAGAAAAATACTTGGGCTTAGAAAAACATCACATTTTGGAACATTAGATCCAAAAGTAACAGGAGTTCTTCCAATAGCACTTAATCGAGCTTGTAAGCTCACAGGATACTTTATTTCACATGATAAAGAATATGTTGGTATAATGAGGTTTCATGAAGAAATTGATCAAAAAACAATTGAAGCTGCAATTAAGAAAAAGTTTTTAGGAGAAATTACTCAAATGCCTCCTGTAAAGTCAAGAGTTAAAAGACAAAATAGGCAAAGAACAATTTATAGTTTTGATATTCTTGAGCAGTCAGAGGAAAATCCAAAAGATTTTGTATTTAAATCAAAAGTTCAAGGAGGAACATATATCAGAAAACTTATTGACGATCTTGGAAAAGAATTAAACACAGGTGCCCATATGTTAGAATTAAGAAGAATAAGTGCAGGTATTTTTGACGAAGCAAGTTCATACACAATATATGAATTAGAAGAAGCAGCTGAAGAATACAGGAAAGGCAATGAAGAGAAATTAAAAAAGATGATAATTCCTGCAGAGATTGTATCCCAAGTTTATCCAGAGCTTCAAATAAAAGCAGATAATTTAAAACAACTTTTAACAGGAAAATCAATTCAAAATTCAGATCTTATTAAAGAAAGTAAATTTGAAAAAGGAGAAGTTGTTAGCATATTTACCGGAGATAAATTTCTTGGAATGTATGAAATAACAAAAGAACAACAAACATTTGCACGACCAAAATTTGTTTTACAACCTTTAACATAATAATTTGTAACTTCTTGTTCCTAACAAATAGTTTTAACAATATTTTTAAAGTTTAGTTTAAATAAAAGTTTATGAGTAAAACTATTAAACCAGTTGTTGAAATAGAAGAAATAATCCCTTCTGAGAAATATTGGAAAATTAAAGGAACAGATTCTCAAGGAAAAGATTTTTCATATAGGGTTTTTGCTGATTTAACTGGGCCAATGAATTTAGAAACACAACTTCCAGAATTTTACGAACAACAAAAACAAAAAGGGAATCCAACACCTGCGAATTCAATTCAAATTTTTAATATAATGGATCATGCAGTAACTTCAAAGAATGCAAGTTTAATTAATCATCTTCATACTACTTTCAGAAGAAATTATATTCGGGCATTATCGGTAGCATCTTATAGTTCAATTAAAAGTGAAAATAGAATCATTCATAATTACAATACTTCTGATGAATTTTTTGAACAAGGAATTATCTTAGGTCCAGATGGAAATGTAAATAATTTAAATTTAAAACAAAGAAAAGCATTAGATTTAATTTTAAAGCAAAAAGATTTAAGAATTTTAAATAAAGTTTCTCAAGCAATTAATCAAACACCTTTTTATTTATGGAGATTAAATTCAAACCTTTCTGAAAAAATTCAAAGAGGAGTGGGCTTCGACGCCGATGCGAATGGGTTCAGTGTTGATGCGGATTGGGATTTGTCTGATTCAGACCCTGCTGTCAGGGTATTGCGAGAAAAATAAACTTGCTGTAAAGCTCGCTGAACATAAAGACGCCGAACATATGCGTAAATTTTTTAATGTTTAATTTGTTATGTTTTTTGCCCAGAAATACCTTTTTCCTTGAGCAAGAAAAAGATTCTATGGACTACGCGTCAATTAATTAGCACATTATTAAGATTTATTTTAAGTCATAAAATTCAACTGCAACAAATAGTAGTTAGGATATGAATGCGAAACTTGAAGCAGTGGTGCTTCCTTAGATATTTTGCTAAAGTAAAATGTCTTTGACTAGGAGATCTCTTTTTAGAGAAGATTAATTGGCTAATTTAAGTGGGAGTGGACTTCAACGCCAATGCGAATAGGTTCAATGTCAATGCGAATTGGAATTTGTCTAATTCAAACCCTGCTGTCAGAATAATTCATCTGGGCTTTGTTCTTATTTATCTTAAGATAGAAATATTTATATACTTAGATACTTTTTTGATATCAGATGATATAAAATGAAGGCCATTAATAAATCCAATAACTCTGCAAGATATCCTAATTTAAACACAGTTTTAATGGTAGAAGAAATATTAGAGAAGAATAGAGATGTTCCAATTAAATTTTCGGAATTAAGAACAAAATTGCCTAAACAGATAATGCATCAAACATTAAAATTAATTTTATTATATCTTTGGAAAAGTGGAAAAATAATTTACGGTCCAAAAGGTATTCAGTGGATTTATTCTGAGCCAAAGCATTTAAAGGAAATGATGAAAGGTTCTCTAGAGGTTTAAATGTTTTTTGGAAAAGAAGTAAGAATTTTTTTGAAAGATAATGCTAGAAAATCATATTTAAAATTAAAGAAAAAAAACGACAAAGAATCTCAAAGCATTTTAAGTGCTTTTGAAAGAGTTAAAAGTATTTTAAAGGAAAATCCTCAATTCGGGGATCCTTTGCCGAAACAATTAATTCCTAAAGAAATAAAAAAACAAGGAATAAAGAACCTTTATAGAGTAGAGTTATCAAATTATTGGAGAATGATTTACACTATCGAGGGAAATCAATTAAATATTTTAGTTTTTGTGTTGAAAATATTTGATCATAAAGAATATAATAAATTTTTTGGATATAAATAAAAATGAAGCATTACATATATTTTTCATCAAAAGCAGTGACATCTGGAAATGCATTAGCATCTAAAGATTTAATGAAAGCAGGAAGAATGGACATTGCAATACATTCATTTATTCAAGGTGTTTTTTTAAGTCACAATGTTAGAGAAGATGTAACTTTTCATTTTATTTTTTATGGAATGCCAGATCCCCCAAAGCATATTGAAATTCAAGCACATAAAGATTTAGAACTTTCAAAAAAAGATGTTGCAGGTTTAATTAAAAAACTTCTTTACAAGTACAGAGCAGGACAAAAAACAGAAGTTTTACCTGGTTGTTTTATTGAGAAAAAAAGTTTTCTCAATGTTGTCCAAGATTTGTTAAACAAAGATATTCAAATATTTATCTTAGATAAAAAAGGAGAAGATTTACGAAAAGCAGATATCTCAGAGAATTGTGCATTTATTTTAGGAGATCAAGAAGGTCTACCTCAAAAAGAAATGAAGAGATTAAAAAAAGAGCTTATGCCCATATCTGTGGGTCCAAAGATGTATTTTGCATCTCAAACAATTGCAGTTGTAAATAATGAATTAGATAGGAGAGGAATATAATAATTCTTAAAAAGAGAACTCCTTTAGAAAATTATGTTAAGTTTTAGAAAATGTCAAGAAAAAGATAAAGTGTTTGTATACTCTTTAACAAAAAAGAATATGTTTGATTATTTTAATAAATTTCTTCCAGAAGGTTGGAGTGATGAAAAATTTTGGAATGGCTTTGATATAGAGAGGATAATTATATTGGAAAGTGGGGAAAATTTTGCTGGATTTTTAGATTTAGAATCTAAAGCTGATTTTTTATATGTGCATAATCTCCAAATAGATAGCCAATATGCTGGAAATAGCTTTTTTTTGAAAAAATTAGTTGAAGAAGAAGCAATTAAAAGAAAATTAAATAAAATTAAAGGAAAGGTTTTTATTGAAAATAAGAGAGCATTAAAATACTTCCAATATTGTGGATATTCTATTAAAGAAGATAAGAAATTAGAAACAGAAAGTTCTATATGGGTAGAAAAGGTTTTAGACAAAACCTTTAATAATTTCTAAACCTTTATTTAATAATATTTAAATTAAAATGAAAAAAGCAGTTAGATTATATATACAAGGAACAGTTCAAGGTGTTTTCTTTAGAGCATTTATTAAAGAGCATGCAGAAAGAAACAATGTTAAAGGATTTATTAGAAATTTAGAAGATGGTAGGGCAGAAGTGTTTTTAGAAGGAGATCCTAATGATGTAAATAAAATGATTGAATTATGCAAAAAAGGTCCAAAACATTCCCAAATAAGAAAAGTTGAAATTAAACCAGAAAAATTTCAAGAGTTTAAACATTTCAAAGTTTTACATATTTAAAATGCTTATAATAAATTCAGATGGTGGTGCAAGGGGAAATCCAGGACCAGCAGCAATTGGAATTATAATTAGAAGGAATGATAAAATTATAGAAAAATACTCTGAAAAATTAAAAACAAGAGTAACTAATAATGTTGCAGAATATATTGGGTTAATAAGAGCTTTACAAATAGTGTTAGAAGATTATGAAGAAAGAGAAATAACTTGTTGTTTAGATTCTGAATTAGTAATAAAGCAACTTCTTGGCCAATATCGAGTTAGAAACCAGGTTTTATTAAAACTTTTTCTTAAAGTCCAAGAATTACAAGAAAAGTTTGATAAAATAATTTACAAACATGTCAAAAGAAAAGACCCTTTTCAAAAATTAGCAGATTATGTTCTTAATAAAGAGTTAGATGAGCAAACAGAAGAAGCGAAATAATTATGTAATTTTAAAATGGTAACAATGTGGGAAGATTTATAAATCAGATATATTTAATAATTCCATGAAACTAAGTCATAAAGCAGCACTTTACACAATTTTAGGCCTTTCAATTGGTTATCTTGGACTCCCTGGTTGTTTTACAAAAAACAATTCTCAAGAGGGAAATAAATACAAAGCATTGGATGAAATTATTATGATGGCTATTCCAGATTCAGCAAGGCTTCAAGACCCAGATTATAATAAATTAGAAGTAAGTACAGATATGAAAGTTAATTTTACAGAACAAGATAAGGAAAAGATAGCTTCTAAAAAATTTCCTACACTAACAAAACTTGTTGACCTTTTTTCTAAAAATATAAATTATCATGAAAATGAAACCACATCCTTTGAAACAATGATTGATAACATTAAACAAAATTATGAGATTGAAGGTGTGGAAATGACTGGGGGAGATGCACTTTATATAAAATATTTTTATTGGGATAAACAGAAAAATAAAAAAACATTTAATTTAGTGCTTTTAGATAAAACTAAAGTTTCACTAGAAACATTAATAAAAGAAATAAAAGAAATAAGAAAAATTAAATAAATTATTTATGCTGCTGCGTTTCCACAACAATTTGTTGGTCCACAATCTTTTCCACCACTATATGACTTGCATGTTTGCTTACATTTGGTATCTCCAATTCCATCCCCATTACAATCATACCAATCATAGGATTTACAATCACGACTATCTATGCATCCTTGAGGCTGATCCCCCCCTCCAAATTTTTCATAAACCAAATTTCCTTCTGAATCGTATTTAACTTCATAACCTTTTAAAATATCAAAATTTCCTGCGTTAGAAAGATAAAAGTTTCCAAGAACTCCAAAGTCTTTACCAATTAAACCATCTGGAACAGTTCCTTCTGGAATCCAATAACAACCTTCTGTAGCAATACATACTGATGGACCTGTTATTGTTCTACAAATCTCTGGGGATCCTGTGCAATATCCTCCATTTATAGCGGCACTTCCTCCAACAGCAACATCTGGAGCAACCTCTTTCTTCCTTAAAAAATCAAAGAAAGCATTACCAGTCATATTTGCTTTATTAAATGCAATAGCAGCAAGAATCAAAGCTATGATTGCAATAACAGCTAAAACTAAAATCCACCAATTAAAATTATTTTGTTTTTTAACCATATATATTCATACCTCCTTTCAATTTTATATGCAACATGAAGTTGCTAATGTTATTATATGAAAAAATTATTATTTAAAGATTTGTATTAGGGAGTGGGTAAAACCAACAAAAATATAAACTTATTTTTTCTTGATTAAACTATGGGAAGAGAACAACAAATAATAAATGAAAGAAAAAGAAAATTAAATGAATTAAAAGAACAAGGAATTAATCCTTATCCTGCCAAGACAGATAAAAAACAAACTTGTCAAGAATGTTTAGATTCTAAATTATCAACAAAAGTTATTACAGCAGGGAGGATTATGACAAAAAGAGAATTGGGAAAGATATCTTTTGCAAGATTAAAAGATGGAACTTCTGAGGTCCAAATTGTTTTTCAACAAGATGAAACTCCTGAAAAAGCAAGAACTTTGTTTAAAAAATATATTGATATTGGAGATTTTATAGAAGTATCTGGAAAAACATTTAAAACAAAAACAAGAGAGACATCAATTTTAGTTGAAAATATAAAACTGCTTTCAAAATCAATATTGCCTTTGCCAGAAAAATATCATGGATTAAAAAGTGAAGAAGATAAATTAAGAAAAAGATATTTAGATATTTTAACAGATGAAGATGTAAAAGAAATTTTCATAAAAAAATCAAAATTTTGGAATACAATTAGAGAATTTTTAATAAAAAAGGGATTTATCGAGGTGGAAACTCCTGTTTTAGAAACTTCTGCAGGAGGAGCAGCAGCAACTCCATTTAAAACACACCATAATGCTTTGGACATTGATGTTTATTTAAGAATTTCAATGGGAGAATTATGGCAAAAAAAATTAATGGTTGCAGGTTTTGAAAAAACATTTGAAATTGGAAGACAATTTAGAAATGAAGGTATGGATATGGAACACCTACAAGATTATACTCAAATGGAATTTTATTGGGGATATGCAAATTATAAAGATGGTATGAAATTAGTTGAAGAAATGTATAAAAAAGTAGCTAAAGAAGTTTTTGGAACTTTAAAATTCACAACACATGGTTATAACTTTGACTTAGGTAAAAAGTGGGAGGTTTATGATTATGAAAGTTTAATTGAAAAAAATACAGGAATAAATATATATGCTTCTGATAAAAAGGAGATTATGAAAAAATTAAAAGAATTAGAGCTTGATTTCGATCCAAATGTTGATAAGTGGAGAATGGTAGATTTATTATGGAAGCATTGCAGAAAGAAAATTGCAGGGCCAGGATTTTTAATAGGACAACCAGTGGAATTATCTCCTTTAGCAAAGAGAATATCTGAAGATCCAAGAAAAGTTCAACAATTTCAAATAATACTTGCAGGTTCTGAAATGGGAAATGGATATTCTGAGTTAAATGATCCTTTAGATCAAGAACAAAGATTCGAAAGACAAGCTAAACTAAAAGAAGCAGGAGATACAGAAGCCCAAGATCATGATAAAGATTTTGTTGAAGCTTTAAAATACGGAATGCCACCAACATGCGGTTTTGGAGTTTCAGAAAGATTATTTAGTTATTTAATAAACAAACCCATTAGGGATTGTGTAATTTTCCCTTTAATGAAACCAGAAGATACAAATAAAAATAAAAAACAAGAAAAATAAAATGACTTTAATAATAAAATCAAATATTCGAAAAACAGTAAAAGATTTAGATAAAGAAAATTTTGTTTCATCTGTTGCAGATGAAGTTGAAATGGCTTTAGAAAGAAAAGTTGAAGATATTTTAATTCAAGCAATTAATCGAGCCAAAGAGAATAAAAGAAGAACCCTTCAAGCAAGAGATTTATAAATAGATACTACAATGTATATTTCATAAGATATATAATAGAAAATATATATTAAAACATATAAAATGCCAAGAAAAAAAATTGAAACAAAAAAAGAAGTGAAACAGAAGATCACAAAGAAAATAAAAAAAGAACCTGGTCCTAAAAAGAAAATATCAAGAGTATCTTCTCATTTTGTTTATATTCTGGCAATTGTAAGCATTATAGGGTTTTTAGGGATAATTGTAGATAGTTTTTTTGAAGTTAATATTGATGCATATGTTTCTTTTTTATGGTTAATTGTTATGGGCATTGGATTTATTTTAATCTCAAAACCAAAAGATCTTTATGAGGGAACAAGAGTAGGATTTGATGAAACAAAAGTTTCTAGATTAACAGCATTTATCATAGGTATTTTAGCAATAGTTGCAGGTGTTTTAAGTATACCTCAAATAAATATTCAGCATCCTGTTTTTCTAGCAATAAAAGGGGTTGTTAGTATAATTTCAATTATATTTATTGTAATTCAAACATGGATAATTCAGAATTGATTTAGATAGTCTAAAATATATATTCTAAAGGCTATATCATAATATATACAATATAAAAGATATATTCTGGAATATAGAATAATTTTTAACTTCTTTGTTCTTCTTTTAAATATGGAAAGAGTGAAAAAAGAAATCAAAGATAGAGTCATGAAGGAGATTAATAAAGCAGGAGATCCAGATAATTATGAAACTTCTTGGGATGAGAAAGGTAGATTTATATCTAAAAAAAAGTCCGAAATAAAAAAAGGAAAAAGTTCCAAAAGCAGAGGTGCAAAATTTGAATTAAAAGTTAGGCAAGACTTAGAAAACAAAGGAAGAATTGTTGATAAGTGGACTAATAATGTTGATCTAGAAGGAGACAAGGTAGTTCCGGCAAAAAGAAAATATAATCCTTTTAAAAAAGTTTTAGTAATTGGAACAGGTTTTCCAGATTTTATATCAATCAAATACCTTCATGACGAAGAATATAGTGTTATGGGGGTTGAAGTTAAAATTAATGGAATTCTATCAAAAATAGAAAAAGAAAAATGTGTGTGGTACCTCAAGAATAAAATTTTCTCGCAAATTTGGATTGCAAAAGCAGTTAAAATAGGAAGAAAAATTGAAATAGAATATGATGATTTTTCTGAAAAATATGCACACAAATTCTCTCAAAAGGAAATTAAACCTTCTACTGAAGAATAATAATATTTAAAATAAATCTCTTCTTAATATTTTTAATGAAAAGCGTGTTAACTTTCACCTTTTTGCTGGTGGTTTTTTTATGTTCTCCAGTATGTGCAATTCAAATAAATGAAGTTGAATTAAACCCGGGGTCTGGAAATGAATGGGTGGAAGTATATAATAATGGAGGTCAAGATATTAATATTTCCAACTGGGAACTTTATGAAGGATTATCTACTCCTAAAAGCATATATATTTTTCCTGAAAACACAATTATTAATTCAGGAGATTATTATGTTGCTGAATTAAATAATGCAAGAACATTAAATAATGGAGGAGATTTTGTGACTTTATATGATGATAATTTAACAAAAATTGATGAAACAGATTTATTTAAAGATTCAGATACTAATGATAAAACCTGGCAATTATGCAATTCAGAATGGATTTTTTTAGGATCTACAATGAATCAATCAAATAATTGTTCTAATCCTGATCCCCCCACAAATACAACAAACATCACAACCCCCACAAACACTTCTTTTAGTTCTCTTTCTGGAGAGGATGAATTAGTTGTACTAGAAGAATCTGAAACACAACCAATTTCAGATATTGGAATCAAAGAAACAGAAATTAAAGAAATTCAAACAATTAAATTAAATGAAGGTTCAAGTGAAGAAATTTCAGAGCCCAAAACTTTAAATAACAAAAATTATTCAGCATATTACCTAATAAGTTTTTGCTTTTTGCTTACCTTATTATATTTATTAAATCAAAGAAAAAGTAAAAAACAACCGAAAAATGAGTTCAAGTGAAAAAACAGTAACTGCAAATTTTATCTTAGAAATAATTGGAAAACCCAAGGAATATTTAGTTCAAGCTTTAGACGAAATGATTACAAAGATTAATTCAGAAGAACGTGTGGTTGTGACAAATAAAGTTATCCATGAACCTTTACCAATGAAAGATTCTAAAGAATTTTTTACAACATATGCAGAAATAGAAATTGAAGTAGAAGAACCAATCTTTTTAGCAATTTTAATGTTCAAATATATGCCTTCCCATGTAGAAATTGTATCCCCTGAAAGAATGGTGTTTCAAAACAATTCATTTTCAGATATTTTAAATGAATTAACCAGAAGGCTTCATGGTTATGACGAATTAGCAAGAATATTTCAATTAGAAAAGCAAGAAATGCAAAATAAAATTAATGAATTAACTCAAGCTAAAGAAGTTAAAAAATCAAAACCAAAAAAAGCAAAGAAAAAATAAATTATTTCTTTGAACCGATATTTAATAGGTTAAGAGGTTTTCCTTTTGTGTTTTTTCTTTTACTAATAAACCAAACTAAAATTAAACCAACAGCAATCATTAATACCCATCCAATTATCTTTGCACTATTATTTTTTTTCTCTAACGCACATTTTCCAAGACAGCAAAGAGAATCGCTTGCATAAAAAGTTGTACCCCCACATATTTCAGTGGTGTTACAAATAGATCCATTAACTTCATCACATGTTTTTGTTTTTGCTTCTTTTCGAGTTATTGTTTCTCCTGTATCTTCATTAATTATTATTTCTTCATTTGGGTCCTCATTAATAATATCTTCTTCAATAATGGTCCCTTCTCCTGTATAATTAAGGGTATTATTTTCTTCAATTGTTATATTTCCAGGAACATATATATTATATATTGGAGAAAAATAAACTGTATTTTCAGAACTTAATTTTATTTCTTTTAAAATTGTCATGTCTTCTAAACTAAATTCAATATCTTTTATTTCTCCAGATAGAATTTCTATTGAAGATGCTGATGTAGATGTTGTTTCATTTTCTGTTCCAAAGAAACTTGAGAAAAATCCTCCACTTTCAGAAACCATTTCTTCTGAATTTATATTAATTGTAATTGTTTCAGGTTGGAGATTTTGAACTTGGATCAAATAATCTTTGTCCACTATTTGTGCACCAGGAGATATCCAAAAGTCAGAAGTATTTCCAGTTATAGAAAAATTACCAATAATTGGGTCTTGACTTATTTGAGAACCATTCATATATCTAACATTTTTTATTTGAATAGAATAATTATCTGGAACTTTTTCAATTCCAAGTTTAGCATATATAAAAAATTGGTTTTCAACTTTAATTAAATCATATTCTGCAATAGAGGTTTGCATATGTCTTCTATAAAAGAAAATATCTCCCTTATTTATATTATCTACAAAGTTTCCAGAAACTTTTGCAATAAGTGTTTCACCTCTATCATATTCTGAATTTAATTCAATAGAAACACTACAAACAAAAGGCAGAAATAATATCAAAAATAAACCTGCACTTAAAAGAATTTTTAGAGTCTTCATTTTATTGACCCATATCTTTTAACTTTTTAAGAACATCATTAAGTTCTCCTGATCTTTGAGGAGGTCTTCTTTGAGGCATTGGTCTTCCTTGAGAAGGCAATATTCTTCTTTGAGGTGGCCTATTCATATTTCCAGGTCCTGCTCCAGGATAATATGGTGGCCCTCTTTTTTGTTGCATTGAAGAATTTCCAGTTCCACCTTTTCTTGTTTTTATTTTTAATATAATTTCTTTTATTTTATCTCTAAATAATACTGCAACTAAAGCAACCACAATTAATATGAATAATACCCAAATCCACCATTTACCTCCAGATTTTTTAGAAGGTATAACTGGACTTGAAGACAGGCAACAAGTATCTCCAAATGCACAAGAATATACAGATGTTTCTTCATATCCACTTCCACAATAACTCATACAACTTCCAGAATTTTCTTCACAATCATATTCATCTCCAGAAGATATTTTTTCACATGTTCCTTCTACGCAACATTTTTCTCCAAATTTTAAATCAAAAGTTGAAACTTCTTCTCCACTTTTACAATATTCATTTGAAGCACATATTTCTCCAGATAAATCTGAACAGGTTGTTTCTTTATTGTCAGTATCACAACATAAATATAATCCAGGACAGTCAAATTCATATAAAATTTCTCCCTGGCAATTCATACCTGAAGTACAAAAAAATCCATTTTCTTCACAATCATCATCATCATTTCCAGGACCAAAACCATCATCACAGCAAACCAATCCAGCTTCACAATCATATTGATTTAAAGTATTATTTGAAGAACAACTACCTGGAGTAACACAATTATGTCCTGCAAGTTCACAATCTACTCCACCTGGCCCTCCACCTCCATATTCAGGCCATATTGAATGCAATATAAATGCATTATTAATTATATTTCCAGCATCCCAGCAACCATCTGAACCTTGAACTTCCATTAATAACCATTCTTTTGTGCCTGTTTTTTCTTCAATTCCATCTTCCCCTTGAAAAGGATATAGTTCTAAAGGAGTATCATAATATTTACTATTTGTAGCATAATTTTGCCACCATTTTCCAGATATTTGATTTTCTAAAATTTGGGTTCTATAATCTATATCATTTGTAATATAATATAAAAAAGATTCAGGAGAATATCTTTTATTTTCAGAAGCTTCACTAATTAAATAAGGCATATACATATCTATTTCACGTCCAACACTATTTAATGCAAGTGCAGCCCATAAATTATTTTCATAATCACAAGATATTCCACTCTTTGAAAAACAATATGAATTTATTTTTTCTTCAGTTGTTGAACCTGCATTTCCAGAATGAGGATATTTTGAAACATAGATGGTAGGAACATCTTTTTTCTTATATAATAGTGTTGTTAAAAAATCTTCATCACAAGAAGTAGTAAATGTTTCATCATAACAACTAGAATCAATTGATAACCAATATCCACTTGAAGTTATAGATAAACAAGGATCAATTTTATTTCCAGCAAGTGTTATTTTCTTATCTTCTCCAATATTAAAAGCAAATGTTTTTGATCCATGTTTTGTAGTACAAGATGTTTTAGTTAAACTATCTATTTCTAGAAACCAATCTAAGTTGGTTGGAGTTGCATTATGGGCCAATAACCAATTTTCTGCTAAAGTGGTATCTTCAGAATTTTCATCTAATGCAAGAAGTGCTTGTGAAGTAATTTTTATGTCACAATTTGATTTTGGCCAACATTCCATATTTAGAGAAGCATCATAAACTTCTGTTTCACATCTTCCAACAGCTAATAATGAAAAAATAGTTTGATCTAAAGTCATTCTAGAGCAGTCTTTAGCATCAATTGCATTATTTAAACAATTATAAGCCAAAGAAACTTTTTCACTTTCTTCTTCTACTGTAAATGCAGTAGAGATAATTGCCATGTTTATTAATAAAACTAGTATTAAAAAAATAAATACACCTACCCTTTTTTTCATATTATCTTTAGTAAATTATTCTTTTTAAATATTTAGGAATTTTTTATCTTATCTTTTTTATTATCTTTATTTTTTGTCTTAACAAAATTCTTTCTGATAACATAATTTAATGGATTTTTAATTTTTCCACAAAATCCATCTGGAGAACAGATTCCAACTTCTTGATAAAATCTTTTACAATTTGGGGGAAGTTTTGGTTTTTTATTATATGCCCATTTTAATTGACCTTGAATATATCCTTTTTTTAATGGAGGTTTATTTTTTCCATTCCATTCATAGATTTTCTTTTCTATTTCTTCTTTTTCCATTCCAACTGACCGAAATAAGTTCATTAAAATAAATAAAGACCTTTTTTTCCCATCTTCAACACCTTTTAAAATATTTTTAATGCATGGAGGAAATTGGTCTTCTTTTAATTCATTTAATTTAATTGGTTTAAAATTAGCATATTTTCCAGTTATTTTTTCATCTGTTTGCCCTTCAGATATCTCTCTATTTTTAAACCAATCTAATGCTTCAACAATTAATTCTTTTGCTTCATCTTTTTTAGCTTCTGGAGAGAACTTTCTAATTTTAACCTTTAAAGGATTAGCATGTTTAGGTTCAAAATCATCTAATTCATATTTTGTTAACACAACACTCGATAGTCCTGTCTTTTCATGGAGCGAGTTATGCAACAAAATGCAGTTCCCCCCAACAAAATTTTCATCATTTTCAATAGAGAGATCATAAACATATTTATTTTTTGATTTAATTTCTTTAATTTCCTTAACTTTAATAAAAGAAGCATCTCCATTTACCAAAGACAATATTTCATTTGTAGGATTTAATTGTTTTATGAAATTCTTACTTCTACTTATAATCTTTTTGTTAAGATATTGATTTTTCCACCTTGATTTAAGAATTGATTCTTCTAGACCAAGCTCCTTAATAGGAAATTTATTTGTTAAAGACTCTTTTATCCTTTTAGAATTTGATTTAAAACCCAATTTTTCAACATCTTTTTTGCCTTGGATTATAAAAACATATTGTTCTGTATTTGACTTTGCCCATCTAGTAACATGTCTGGTACTTAAAGAATATCCTATTCCAATAGAGGCGAATAAAAAACACAAATCCTCCTGCAATTTTTTACTTGCTGTAGATATAATTATTTTTGCCCATTTTTTTTCTAAATGGCCATCTCCGTCTATATAACTATGAATAAATTCTTTCTTAAGAATCTCATCTACTTGCCAAATTAAAGAAGGAACTCTTTTATTTCTTGCATTTATCCCACAATTAAATAATTTTTTTAAAATTAACTTAAGTATGTTTGAATTAATTTCTATTTGTATTGCTGTTTTGTGGGGTTTTCTTATATTTGGTTTTAATTTCAATGTTTTGAGAATATTAATACAATCACTAATCAATTCTTTTTCATGTGCCCCAAAAGAAAAATATATTCTGTCTCTTTTTTTATCACAACAACCTTCAGACATATAATAGCCCAATAATCTCATTAATTTTTTATTAATTTTTAATTTATTTGGGATTTTAAAAGCTTTACCCCCATGATGAGACATTTTTAAATTTGCACCTTTAAATTTATTTTTTAGTTGAGGATATTCTTGAATAAGTATACTATAAACATCTAGGGGTAAGATGTTGTATGCTTTCCAATTATAAAAATTAATTTTTTTTCTTTTAGGAACATTTAATTTGTAAATTTTATCAAAAACATTTTTATCAAAATCACATAAGAAAATGTGCTTTTTTTTATTAACAAAATCTTTTTTAATAAATTCCTCGGAAAGAATTATTTCTTTTTTAGTTTCCTTAATTGAAGACACTTTTCTAAGCGAAACAAGATAGTCTCCTGCATTTATTTTATTTCCTTCTATAGTTTGAATTTTTCCATTTTTTAGTATGAAAAGAGAATGCCCCGAAGTTACTTTAATTTTTCTTCCAGATTCCAATGTTATTTGAAAGAGTTTTTCATTAATTATATGCCTTATTGCTTTCGTTACTTTGCCAAATCTTGTTTTATTATTTTTTAAATTAAATGAAATTGTTTTATAATTAAGATTAGAAATATCCTCAATTTGTAATTTAGAGTCTTTCTTGAAAAATTTATCAATAAATTTTCCTATTTTAATCACTTTCATATTTTCTCCCTTTTTAATAAAGATAGGTTCATCAAAATTTACTGAATAAGGTGCCCTAAATAAATGTCTTGGAGAAATTAAAATAAAATCCAATCCCATTAGTCCAAATAAGTCTATTTCTTCTGTTGATGAAAACGATCTTGGGGAAGTTGTAGAATCTAATTTACATTTTTTACATTCATATGTTTCTTTTGATCTTTTTTGCACTAATTCTCTTTTGCATTCTGGACAAAAATATTTTTCTCTCAAAAAATCTTTTGGTATTTTTTTTGTTTCACCAATTCTACAAAAATTACAATATAATTCCACCTTTTCATAGATGTCTGCCATTTCATTACAATTTTTACATTTAATTCCTCTTTTTATTTTAGCATTTTCAAATTGAGAATAAAAATCATCTGGAAGAGATTCTTTAAACACTTTCTCAGAATAATATCTAATAAATTCAATTAACTTTCTTGGAAGCTCTGGAAATAAATCTGAAGTAGAAATTCCATTAATTGTTTTTGGAAAAGCATCCCATGGAATTAAAATATGAAAACCCTTTGAACCTGAATATTTCAGCCCCACATTTTCAATTCCAAATCTGTTTAGAGTTTCAATAACTGCTTGAGCAGCTAATCGCGCATAATTAAAATATTTACAATCAATATCAATTAAAAGGTCCCATCCTGTCCGAAGCTCATTAAATTCTCCTTCATTAAGTTCAGTAGATATTCTAAGTGCATCTTCCCATATTTCTTCAGAGCAATGAAAAGAGGTAGCTCCTTTTTTCACAAGCTCAAATATGTCTCCTGTGTATTGCAGACTATCTGGACGTTTTCCAAAACCTTCAAAATATTGAGGGACTGTCTCCCGATTCTTACAAAACTCAAATATTGCCTTTTGAACCTCTGGATTTGAATAATATATATTCATAATTCCATGAATTCTTTTCTTTCTAATTGAATCTTCTACCATATCTTAAACTAACATAAAAGATTTATATAAGTGCTTTGTTATTATTGCATAGCAATATAATATAGGATTTAGTAGGGGAGTCAATTAAATATGGTTTTTATCCAAATATTTAAATACAACTTTTATTTAAGATTATAATAATGAGATATTTGAAAGGAGGTATTTAGATATATATGGTTAAAAAACAAAATAATGCTTGGATAGTTTATGTTATTGCAATAATTGCTATCGCTGCTTTGATTCTTGCTGCACTTGCATTTAGTAAAGCTAATATGACTGGAAATGCTTTTTGGGATTTTTTAAAGACTAATAATGAAAAGGTACAAGTTACTCCTGATTCTTCTACAACAAGTGGCACTTATGGCTTGCTTGGAGAAGTTTATCTTGCAGATGGTGGAAATTTTGAGAATTTGATAAATTATCAAGTAGAATATGATAAAAATGGAAACAAGATGTATGAGCTTATGGATGGCGGAATCCTATTAGTTCCTGGAGAAGGATATAAATTTGTTAAGAATCTTGAGGGAAGTTATGATCTTATAGATCTTATAGATCCTGAAGGAGATTCTTCTCAGGGGGGTTGGAAATGTACTGGAAGTTGTAGTGGGAGTAATTGTAATCAAGAGGGCTGTGATCAAGAAGAGGTTTGGCCCACAAATAATTTGGCTTGTGTATGCGCCGGGTCTGGATGTGGAAACAAAAATTGTAAACATGTCAGATCTTCAGCCTAATAAATTTCTTTTATTTTTCTTTTTTTAAAACCTAGTTTTTACTCTCCAATATAATATAGTATAGTAGGCAAATGCTTAAAAAACAAGGCACCTTAAATATAAAATGTTAGTTAAATTAGAAAATCCCACATTATTCTCAAAATCCATAGATTTAATCTCAGAATTAGTATTAGAAGTAAGATTAAAATTTACAGAATTTGGAATGTGCATAACTGCAATTGATCCTGCAAATGTTTCTATGGTTAATTTTAGGATTCCAAAATCAGCTTTTATAACATATGAAGCAGGACAAGAATCCTTAGGTGTAAATTTAGATAATCTTAAAAAAATATTAAAAAGATGTGGGGCAAAAAGTTCTTTAATATTAGAGCAAAAAGAAAACTTTTTAGAGATTAGAATTGAAGATAGAATCAAAAGAGTTTTTAGTTTAAATTTAATAGAAATAGAAGCAGAAGATAAAGAACTTCCAAATTGGGAGTTTTCATCTATAGTAGAATTAAATTCTCAAGATTTTGTTGAATCTATTGAAGATTGTGCAGTTGTATCTGATGCTTGTTCTTTTATTGTTAAAGATGGTAAATTTTTGATTGAAGCAAAAGAACTTAATTCTGCAAGATCTGAATTTTCTTCAGATGAAGCTTCAATTAAAGCTGAAAATTGTTCAGCAAGATATAGTTTAGAATATTTACAAAAATTCATAAAAGGTTCAAAATTATTTGATAAAACAATTTTAAATTTTGCACAAGATCATCCTCTGAAAATTGATTTAAAAAAACCAGATTTAAATCTTAGTTTTATTTTAGCTCCTCGAAAAGAAACAGAAGATTAATGGAATGTTTATAAATTAAATCTTCTTATTTAAATCATGAATATTAATTCACAAAAAAGAGGGCAAGTTACAATTTTTATTATTGTTGCAATAGTAATTGTTGTTCTTGGAGTTTTATTATTTCTTTTTTATCCAAAAATTTCAACCACATCTACTTTTGATGTTGAAAACCCAGAAGCATTTATCCAAGATTGTGTTGAAGATGATTTAAATGATTTAATTCAAACTCTTTCAAAACATGGAATAAGCATAGATCCAGTAGAACCATTTGCATGGTATGAACAAGAAAAATTACAATATTTATGTTACACCCCAAATTATGATGAAGCTTGTGCAAGGTCTCCTCCTTTTTTAATTGAAAGTTTTCAAGAAGAAATTTCTGAAAATATAAAACCAATAATAGATTCTTGTTTTGAATCTTTAAAACAATCATATGAATCAAAATCATATACTGTTGTTATGAAAAAGTCTTTAAGAGATCCAAAAACAGCAATTCTTCCAGAGCAAATAAATATAGGTATTTCAAATTATGAATTAACAATTACAAAACAAACAACAGGAAAATATGTTTCTTTTAATATTATTTTAAACAATAATCTTTATGAACTTTTGAATCTTGCCTCAAATATATTAGGGGATGATGTCCAGGTCGGCCAAGCAGATAAATCAAAATATATGTTGGAAAATATTGGGCTTGAAGTTACGGGTCCAGAATATACAGATGGAACAAATATTTATGTTATTAAAGATAAAAACACAGGGCAAATATTTCAATTTGCATCAAGGAGTTGGGTGTCTCAACCAGGAGTATAATGAATAAAAAAGTTTTAATTTTTGTAGGTGCAATTTTTTTATTAGTGTTAGCTTTTGGATTTGTTTCTGCTGAAACTTGTTGTGTTAAACCTTTAGAGGGAAAATGGTGCCAAGATGATCTTCCAGCAGATCAATGTGATATTTCTACTCCAACACCTTGTAAATTATTTAAAGGATGTTTAACTGGGACAGGGGTAAGTGAGAATACAGGGGAATGTTCTTCAAACGCATATAAAGCTGAGACAGAAGCAGCAGGAAATTCTTGGTTTGATGAACCTTTAGCAAGTGTATCTGTAACTGGAGTAAATGTTTGTAAAAAAGGTTGTTGTTTTTATGGAGAATCTACAAGCCTTTTAACATTTTCAAAATGTCAAGCAGTGTCAACTGCGCTTGGAATGAGAACTAATTTTGACCCAACAATAACAATTGAATCTCAATGTTTAAGTTTATCAAATCCAAATGAAGAAGTAGCATGTGTTTTTACAAGTTCATTATCAAGAGATTGTACAAGAACAACAAGAGAAAAATGTAATTCTTTGGGTGGAGATGCTGAAGCAGGATATTTATGTACTGCTTCAAGATTAGCAACAGATTGTGCTAAATCTGGAAATACTATATGTTATAAAGGAAAAGTTTATTTTACAGATACTTGTAATAATTTAGCAAATATTTATGACGAAAATATGTTTTCTAAAAATTCAGGTAATTGGAGTGAAATTCAAGAAGATTATTGGACATATATTAAAAATCCAAGTGAAACTGATTGTACAATAGATCCAAACCTTGCTTTTTCTTCTTCATGTGGAAATTGTAATGAAATTGAAGGAACTATTTGTAGGTCCTATAATGAAGCAAAAAATAATGAGGTAAACTCTGGAATGATTGCTCCGAAAAATGGAAATTTTGTTTGTGCAAGTATGGATTGCACTCATGATACTAACAATAACAATGTGTTTGATATAGGAGAAAGTTATAAACATGGTGAAAGCTGGTGTGCTGAAACAGAGGGAATAGTTCCACACATTCAAATAACAAATGAAACAGGAAAATTCTTAGACAATACCCGGTCTTTATTAACAAATTTTATACCAGGTACTAGTAAAAATGGTTTTAAGCAATCTTTTTCAGAATCTTATAATTTTTATAATCTCCCTGGAAGTAGATATGTTAGATTATCTTGTGTAGATGGAACAGTATATGAAGATTTTTGTGCAGATTATAGGGAAGAAGTTTGTATGGAATCTACAATGGGTGCCAGTACAGATAATTTTAGGGTGGCTAGTTGTGTAAAAAACAATTATATTTCTTGTGGAAATTACACAGATAAAACTTCTTGCGAAGATGGACTTTTTTGTAAATGGATTTATGGGTATAGGTTTGATGGTCAAAATTTAAATTCTATTGATGATAGAGAAGAAGAAGACCAAGGTTCTTGTATTCCTTTATTTTCTGCAGGATTAAAAATATGGGTTTCTGAAGGAGAAGAATATCCAACAGAGGCTATATGTGATTCTGTTAGTTTTGCAGATGCAATAATATATGAAACCTCGTGGACAAGAGATAGAACAAATTTCCCAGATAAACCTTTATGCGATACCTCTGGAACAGATAAAAACTTTGATCACACTTCAGATTGTTCAGATAAATGTTATATGATTCCTACCTATGGGAGAACAGAAGCAGAAGGAGATTATTTTAGTTTAAAAGAATTAATGAATCTTCATAAAGGAGAGGATATCGGGGAAAACTTGAATGATGCTTGTCTTTCAGATAGAAAATCTTATTATTGTGATGGAAAAACAGGTGAAGTGGGAGGGCAAAGTCCAGATTGTGCAGGAGATGGTAGTGGAAAAATAATGCCTTTGTTTTTTAGACATGATGAATGGATACTTTCAATTAAAGATCGAGCAAGATCTATAGGAGACTGTGGATATAAACCCGGAATTCTTATGGATGATCTTAAAGGATTAAATCCAGATTTAGAAACAATTTATGCAATCTATCAAATAGATGGTGGAAAATCTTATGATGCTCAAAAAATTTATGAAGGAGATTTTTCTCCAGTATATACTTATGCCTTAGCATAAATATTAATAAAAAACTAAAATAAAATGAAACAAAAAAAAGAAAACAAAAAAAAGAAAACAAAAAAAAGAAAACAAAAAAAAGAAAAGAAACTAAGTAAAAAAGAAAAGCAAATTAAAGAAGAAAAAAAGAAATTTAATAGAACTGTGATAAAAACAGTTTCAATTTTAGTAATCTTTTTGTTGATATTTTTTATAGTGGATATGTCTGTTTCTTTAAAAGGGGGTCCTTCCTCTTTTAAATCGGTTTCAGCAGTCGTTGTATTAGCGTTGGGTATTGTTATTTTAATAGTGGCTCTTATAGTAATTGCTCTAACAGCACTTGTTTCATGGATAGCTGGTTGGTTTGATAAAAATATCTCAATGGAAATGTATACTTATCTAGTTCAAGTGTGGCAACCCCCAATTGGTGGAGAAAATTGTGTTAAATGTAATGAATTAAGATATGGTTGTAGTGAATATCAATGTCATGCTCTAGGTCAATCATGTAATTGGATAAATGATGAACAAGAATCAGGTATTTGTGTTTGGGATAATATAGGGGACAGCAAACCCCCAATTATTTCTCCAGATAAATCTGTGTTAAATGAAAATTATGATTATTTTCCAATGGAGGCAATATCTCCTCCTGAAAGAGGAGTTTATATAAAATATTTAGATTCAGATATTAATGGATGCATACCTGCTTTTACAAATTTAACATTAGGAATATATACAGACGAACCTGCTATTTGTAAGGTAGACATACAAAGAAGAGCAAATTATAGTTCAATGATGTTCCCAACAAACCATGGGGGAATTCCTGCTTATAACCACTCATTATTTTTACCTTCTTCTGCTTTTCCAAGTGCAAGTGCTTTAAATGCATTAAACATAACAATTGAACAAGGAAGTGAAGATAATTTGTTTTATTTTAGATGTATAGATACAAATGGAAAACCAACAACTTCAAATTTCCTAATGGAATTTTGTGTTGATCAAGGACCAGATTTAGCACCTCCAAATATAACTGGAACAAGTTTCGCGCATGAACCAGCATACATTGGTCATGGCATTGAAAGTACATATTTTGAAGTTTACATAAATGAACCTGCAGATTGTAGATGGGATTTCCAAGATTTAAATTATGAACATATGAATTATAATATGCAAAATTGTTCCCAAAATGCTGGAGATTATTTTAAAGGTTTAGATTATGGTTGCTCTGGAAATTTGACAGGAATTCAATCAGAAGAATCTACAAATTATTATATTAGATGTAAAGACCAACCATGGTTAGAATTAACAGAGCCTTTCTCTAGAAATAAAAATGAACAATCATATATTTTAACTCTTTTAGGAGCACCACCTTTAGTAATTGATGAGATTTTAATAAATGATAAAGAAAATGGGATATTGATAAAAGATTCTACAAACACAATTCCAGTTGAAATTAAAATAAAAACATCTGCAGGTGCAGAAGAAGGAAAATCAAAATGTTATTATAAATTAGAAGGATTTCCAACTTTTGAAGAATTCTTTAATACCGACGCTGTTGAAAGCACTCAAATGTTTTATTTAGAAGCAACAGCTCAAGGAAAAGAATATTCAATTCCAGTTAAATGTGAAGACATTGCAGGCAATGCTCAATTTTCAGAAGCAAATTTCACATTAGAAAAAGATATAACTGCCCCAGAAATTTCAAGAGTTTATCAAGAAAATGGAAAAATGAAATTAATTACAAATGAACCTGCAGAATGTGTATATTCTCTTTTAACAGATTGTGATCAATATTTATTTGAAGATGGGATTTCAATTGAATCTGATAATGGATTTGAACATTATTTAGATTGGAATGATGATACAAACACATATGTTAAATGTGTGGATATGTATGGAAATCAACCAATTGCAAACAACAAATATGTTTGTTCAATTATTTTAAGAGGTTCTGAATATTCTTCTTAATTTAATTTTAAACTCAATATTTATAAATTAAATCTTCTTGTTTAAATAATGAAGAGTGGTGTAAATAAAAGAGGGCAAGTGACAATTTTTATTATTGTTGCAATAGTTGTAGTGGGTTTAGGAATTTTATTTTATTTTCTATATCCAAAAATGTTTTCATCAACAGGTTTTGATGTTAAAAATCCTGAAAATTTTCTTCAAAATTGTATTGAAAAAGAATTAAAACAAACAGTAGATTTAATATCTCTTCAGGGTGGAGAAATAAATCCAACAAATTATTATTTATATCAAGATGAAAAATTAAATTATTTATGTTATACAAATGAATATTATAAATTATGTTCTGTTCAAACACCTTTTTTACAAAAATCAATAGAAGAACAACTTTCTAAAAATATGTCTACAAAATCAAAAGAATGTTGGAGTTTATTAATTGAAAAATATCAAGATAAAGGATATTCTGTTTCTTCAAAACCAGGTACAATTAAAGCAGAAATTCTTCCAGGAAAAGTTGTTTTAAGATTATTAGATTATGAGATATCTGTTAAAAAAGATGCTTCAGAAACATATAATTCATTTAATATAGTTTTGGACAATAATCTTTATGAACTTCTAGGAATTGCTACAAATATAATCGAATGGGAAGCAACTTTCGGTGAAGCAGATATGTGGTCATATATGATGTTTTTCAAATACCTTAAAGCTGAAAAGTTAAAGCAAACAGATGAAACAAAGCTGTATATTTTAACAAATAAAAATACAGGTGAAAAATTTCAATTTGCATCAAGAAGTTTAGCTTTCCCTGCAGGATTTACATAAAAATGAAAAAAGAACTTTTAAATTTAATAAGAAAAAAAGAAATTAATGTATTAACTTATAATAGAATTAGTTCATATTTTAAGGAAAGAATCTTGGCAGAAGAGGTGAGGATAATATGAAAATAATAAAAGGAGGAAAGCTTAAATATCTTTAAATTTTGATAGAAGGATGGAACAAATGGATATAAATCAATTGGGGCAAGAAATATTTGCTTTAAAAAAGATTATAGAAGAAATGAAGGATTTGTTGTTAGAGAATTCTTTAGATGTATCAGATGAAGTTGTTTTAGAAATTAAAAATTCTAGAAAAGCTCCAAAAGAAGATTTTGTATCTCATGAAGATGTTTTAGATGAATTTAAAGATGACTTCTGTTAGTTGGGATAAAGATGCTTTAAAATCTTTAAGAAAATTAGATAAATTTGAGAGAGTTAGAATTTTTAAAAAAATAAATCTTGTTTTACAAAATCCAAATCATTATTTAGAACCTTTGGTAAATATAGATTCATATAAATTAAGAATTGGAGATTATAGACTTTTTGTAGATTTTTTTAAGGAAGAATTAATTATAAGATCAATTAAACATAGAAAAAATGCTTATAAAGACAAATAAAAAATGAATAAAAAACAATTAGTTCTAATATTTGCTATTTTTTTATTAGTTTTTACTTTTGCTATTGTATCTTCAGAAGAAGGTTGTTGTCAAAATCTAAAAAACGGAGCTTCATGTCAAAGAACAACTCAGGATCAATGTGCTTCAACAATTGTTCCAACAAGTTGTGATAGCTTTACTTCTTGTGCACTTGGAACATGTATTGATGAGGATAAAGGAGAATGTATGCCAAATACTCCAAGAAGTGTGTGTGAAACAGAAGGTGGATTCTGGGACCCTGCTTCTAAATCAGATATTCCAATGTGTCAAAATGGATGTTGTTTATTTGGAGAATATGCTAGTTTTTCAACTCAAACAGAATGTAAACAATTAGCTTCTGTTTATGGAGTAGATGTTAATTTTAGATCAGATATTACAAATGAATTTTCTTGCTATAATATGGCTCATCCAGATGTAGAAGGAGCATGTATTATATCTGGAAACGAAACAGCTTCAGATTGTAAAAGAACAACTAGAGAAAGTTGCATTTCTTCAGGAGGAACTTTTAGAGAAGGATTTTTATGCACTGCACCTGAACTTGCAACAGATTGTGCTAAATCAGATAAAACAGAATGTAAAAACGATAGAGTTTATTTTACAGATAGTTGTGGAAATTTAGCAAATGTGTATGATGAATCTATGTTCTCTAAGGTTCCAGAAAAATGGACAGAAAAAATGGAAGATTATTGGACAAAAATTCAATCCCCTTCTTGCTCATTATCACCAGGATCTTCTTCTTGTGGAGATTGCTCTTATATTGCAGGAAGTGTTTGCAAAGATTATAAATCTGGAAATAAAAATATGCCTCCTAAACCAGTATATGGAGATAAAGTATGTGCAAGTTTAAGTTGTTATTATGATTCAGATGGAGACAAAAAAGATGAAATTTACAAACATGGTGAAAGTTGGTGTGCTGTTTCAGAAGGTGTTTATTCTGATTTAAATGTTTCAAATCAATCATTATCATATACAAATCCAAAAATAGAAGTTGAAAATTCAAAATATTCTTTATATAACTTGCCTGGAAGTAGATATTATAAGTTAATGTGTATGGATGGAGAAGTTATTGTTGAACCATGTAGAGATTTTAGAAATGAAGTTTGTTTACAATCTGATATGGGTGTTGGAACAGAAAATTTCAAAGTGGCCCAGTGCCAAGTTAATACTTGGAGAGATTGTTTAGCATACATAGATCAAGAAATATGTGAGAATTCTTTTTTCTGTAAATGGGTTCCAGGATATAGATTTGATGGTCAAGTTGTAACATCAGAATCAGAAAGAAGAAATTCAAAATATCAAGGTTCATGTGTTCCTAGTTTTTCACCTGGTTTTGATTTTTGGGAACCTGGAAATGATGGAGAAGCAATTTGTTCAATGGGAAGTGTTCAAGAAAATGTTGTTTATGAAACAAATTTATTTACAAAAAGAGCAACATTTGAAGATAATCCTCTTTGCGATCTTTCAATAAATGATGATGCTGTTGAAAGATGTTTTGAAAGTTGTTACGCAATTCCAGGATATGGTTTAGAAGCACCAAATTCAGGAGGATATGCTGGTGTAAATGATGGAACATATTTAGATGTAGAAGATTTATTAAATGCTCATTTAGGATTAAATAATGCTTTACCAAGCAAATTTGAAAGTTTCTGTATTTCAGATAGAAGAGGATATTATTGTGAAGGAAAAACAGGAGAAGTTGGAGGAAATGATGCGAAATGCGCAGATACAAATACAAGGATTCCAATTTTCTTAACACATCAAGAATGGGTAAATTCAATTAAAGATAGAGCAAGAGCATTAGGAGATTGTGGATATAAACCAGGAGCATATGTAGATATATCTGATGTTGATAAAGAATTAGAAACAGTTACAGCATTGTTCCAAATCTTAAAACAAGATCAAAGTTTAAAGAAAAACACTTCAATAGAAAAAATATACTGGGGAGATTTTGAATATATCCCTGGAGGAGAATTAGGTGGTTTTAGACAATAGAAAAAATAAATTTTTAAAAGAAAAAGAAATTAAGCAAACACGAAAGTTAGTTATGTTTCAATTATTAATTTTAATTGTAAGTATATTTGCAATTTCATGGTTAATTGCAAGTAGTTTGGAGGTTGTAAGTGCAGGGGGGAATGATTGTACAACTTTTAGTGGGATATGTTATCCAAAGGTAGTTAATTGCCCTTCTAATATTCCAAAAGAGCTTGCTAAAGATTGTTTAGATGAGGAGGGTGAAACAGACCCAACTCAAAAATGTTGTGTATCTCAAGAAGCTTATAACAATCTCAACCCCCAAACCCCTCCACCAGAAACAACAACACCTACAGAAGAACCAAAAAAAGAAGATGATAAAAGTGGAACAAGTGCAACAGACATCATTGGATCTGTTGGGGGAGCAGCAAGTGGAATTAGTGCTGTTAAAGGTTTATTTTCATCGTCTGCAGCAACAGCAACAACAGGAGCAACAACAGGAGCAACAACAGGAGTAACAGGGTCTATTGGAGTAGCAGGAGATACAGTTGGAACAATTGGTTCTGCAGTATCAGGAACAACATCAACGACAACAGGAGGTTTAACCGGAACTATTGGGGCATCTACAGCGACAGAGACAGCAGCAGGAGCAAGTCCTTTTTTGGGAGCAATAGGCGCAATTATAGGAGCATTTGTAGCAGCATATGGATATGCCTATGTTGTAAAACTTTTAGGGGCCTCAGAAAGAAATGTTAATGCTTT
>Ga0268277_1000171_pt1 | contig 53976 bp, 54 predicted proteins | sample saktaG_5_FD_190132 | JGI IMG/M metagenome (GOLD analysis project Ga0268277, IMG submission 190132) | Saline water microbial communities from Sakinaw Lake, British Columbia, Canada - sak_2010_1_5_50m | ecosystem: Environmental > Aquatic > Non-marine Saline and Alkaline > Saline ... | reverse complement strand
TTGACGCAAATCATATAGTTGTAAACTCTAAAAATTATCCATTAAAAACTTTTGTTAAAACCAATCAATACAGCTGTTTTCATCAAAAACCAATAGTTCAAAAAGGACAGAAAGTTAAAAAAGGAGGTGTTTTAGCCGACGGAGGAGCAATTTCTCAAGGATATTTGGCTCTTGGTCAGAATATTTTGGTGGCTTTTCTTCCTTGGCGGGGTGAAAATTACGAAGATGCTATTGTTATTTCAGAAAAATTAGTGAAAGATGATATTTATACTTCAATTCATATTGAGAGCTTTGCTTGTGATGTCAGAGAAACGAAATTAGGGCCTGAAATGACCACTTCTGATATTCCCAATGTTTCAGAAGAAAAATTAAAAGACTTGGATGAAGAAGGAATTATTAGAATTGGTGCCGAGGTAGAACCAAATGATATTTTAGTTGGAAAAATTTCTCCTAAAGGAGAAGCTGACTTAACCGCTGAAGAGAGATTATTAAAAGCAATTTTTGGAGAAAAAGCCAGAGATGTCAAAGATACTTCTTTACTAATGGAGCATGGCAAGAAAGGAAGAGTGGTTGGAGTAAAGGTTTTTTCCAGAGATCTTGGTCATAAATTAGAACCCGGCGTAATAAAAAAAGTTGAGGTAGAGGTGGCTGAACTTAGACCTGTTCAAGCAGGTGATAAATTATCGGGACGCCACGGCAATAAAGGAATAGTTTCAAAAGTTTTGCCGGTTGAAGAAATGCCGTTTATGGAAGACGGCACTCCGGTAGATATGATTCTGAACCCTTTAAGCGTAACTTCCAGAATGAACTTGGGGCAGATTTTGGAAACTCATTTGGGCTGGGCAGCTAAAAAGTTAAATTATCATGCTCTAAGCCCTGCTTTAGCTGGGGCTACTGAAAAAGACATAAAAGAGGAACTGAAAAAAGCAGGGCTTTCTGAAGACGGTAAAGTTACTTTATATGATAGTAGAACCGGACTTCCTTTTCCGGAAAAAATTACAGTTGGCTATACTTATATGATGAAGCTTATTCATATGGTTGAAGATAAAATTCATATGAGAAGTATTGGCCCCTATTCTTTAATTACTCAGCAGCCTCTGGGAGGAAAAGCTCAGTTTGGAGGCCAAAGATTTGGAGAAATGGAGGTTTGGGCTTTGGAAGGATATGGAGCATCTAATATTTTACAGGAAATGATGACTATAAAGTCAGATGACGTGTCCGGAAGAGCAACTACTTATGAAGCGATATTAAAAGGAGAGGAAATAAAAAATCCCAGTGTTCCTGCTTCTTTTAATCTGTTGGTTAATGAATTAAAAGCATTGGGATTAAGTATAGAAATAAAAGAAAAAAAAGAAGATAAATAATTTTTGTTTAATATTTTTATGCGAGTTCAAGATTTAGAATCAATAAGAATAAAAATAGCCTCTCCTGAGGATATTTTGAATTGGAGCCACGGAGAAGTAACCAAGCCAGAAACTATTAATTATCGAACTCAAAGAGCAGAGAAGGATGGCTTGTTTTGTGAAAAAACTTTTGGACCGGAAAAAGATTATCAATGTTACTGCGGAAAATATCGGGGAATAAAATATAAAGGAATAATTTGTGATAGGTGCGGAGTAGAAATAACTAAATCCCAAGTCAGACGAGAAAGGATGGGTCATATTAAGTTGGCTACTCCAGTTTCTCATATTTGGTTTTTAAGGGGAATACCTTCAAGAATGGGTCAGATATTGGATATTCCTATGCAACAGTTGGAAAAAGTAATTTATTTTGCCGCTTATATTATTACTAGTGTTTCAGAATCGGAAAAGAAAAAAATCTTAGAAGAAATTGAGAGAGAATATAAAACTAAAATAAAGAGTTCAAAGAGCGAATTCAGTAACAGTGAGACGAAAGTGAAAAAGAAATCTTTATCGCCTGCTAAAACAAGATTAAGCGAATTGAAAGCGGCAAGGGATAGAGCAAAAGAAGAAGTTCTTTCTTTGAAGCTTCAAGTAGTTCTTTCTGAAGTTGAATATCAAGATTTTTCTTTCAAATATGGAGAAGTTTTTGAAGCCGGAACAGGAGCAGAAACTCTTAGAAAAATTTACGAGAAGATTGATTTAAAAAAAGAAATTTCTAAACTTGAAAAAGAATTTTTAGAAACGAGTTCATTAAATAGAAAAAAAGTTTTGGGAAGGTTAAGAATATTTCAAGGTTTAGAAAAAGCTAAAATAAGACCGGAGTGGATGTTTCTAACGGTTTTGCCAATATTGCCTCCAGATTTGCGGCCAATGGTTCAATTGGACGGAGGAAGATATGCTTCTTCTGATTTGAACGACCTTTACAGAAGAGTAATTAATCGAAACAATCGGTTAAAGTATCTTTTGGAAATTGATTCTCCGGAAGTTATCGTTAGGAATGAAAAGAGAATGCTTCAGGAAGCTGTTGATGCTTTAATTGATAATGGAATGCGGAAGGGGACAACTACTCAAGCTACTACTGGCGGAAGGCGGCTTTTAAAATCATTAGCCGACATACTTAAAGGTAAACAGGGCAGATTTCGCCAAAATCTTTTAGGGAAAAGAGTTGATTATTCTGGAAGGTCGGTAATTGTTGTGGGGTCTGATTTGAAATTAAATCAATGCGGCTTGCCTAAAAAAATGGCTTTGGAATTATTTAAGCCCTTTGTTATTAAGAAAATTTTAGACAAAGAATTGGCTTACAATGTTCGTGGAGCTACTAAGTTAATTGAAGAAGAAACCGATGAAGTATGGGAAAATTTAGAACAAGTAGTAGAAAACAGATTAGTTTTGCTTAATAGAGCACCGACTTTGCACCGGCTTGGTATTCAGGCATTTCAGCCAGTTTTAATTGAAGGAGAGTCAATTCAGCTTCATCCTCTATCATGCCGAGCTTTTAATGCTGATTTCGATGGAGATCAAATGGCTGTTCACTTGCCTTTATCGAATAAAGCCCAGAAAGAAGCCAGGGAAATTATGTTATCAAGTTTAAATCTTCTGAAGCCGGCTACCGGATTGCCGGTCTGCACCCCAAGTCAGGATATGGTTATAGGCTGTTATTGGCTCACCAGAATTATTGAAGGAGCTAAGGGTGAAGGAAGAATATTTGGTTCTCCGGAAGAAGCAATTATGGCTTCTGATTTAGGCGATATAGACTTAAAAGCAAAAATTAAATTAAGAATTAAAAATGAATTTATAGAAACTTCAACAGGTAGAATTCTTTTTAACGAAGTTATGCCTGAAGGTTTTCCTTTTCAAAATGAATTGATAAATTCTAAAAAATTGGAAAAATTAGTTGCTCAAGTTATAAACCAATATGAAAACAAAATTGCCAGAGAAATGCTGGACAAAGTTAAAGATTTAGGATTTGAATATTCCACTCGCTCCGGCATTACTTGGGGAATGAATGATTTAATTGTTCCTCCGGAAAAACCAAAAATCATGGCGGAAGCAGAAAAAGAAGTGGAAATAGTTAAATCACATTTCAAAAAGGGATTGCTTTCAACCGAAGAAAAGACAACAAAAGTAATTGAAATTTGGACTAAAGCGAAATCAGAAATTGAAAAATTAGTACCGAAAACTTTACCAAGTTCTGGTCCTGTTTTTCAGATTATTGATGCCGGTGCCAGGGGTTCTTGGACTCAACCGATTCAAATGACTGGTATGAAAGGATTAGTAATTAATCCTATGGGAGAAATTATAGAACTACCGGTTAAACATTCTTATAAAGAAGGATTTGATGTTTTGGAATATTTTATTTCTACTCATGGTGCAAGAAAAGGGACAGCTGATACCGCTTTGAGAACTTCAGCGGCCGGCTATTTAACCAGAAGATTGGTTGATGTTGCCCACGAAGTATTAACAACCGAAGAAGATTGTGGAGATAATGAAGGAATTGAAGTTTTTCGAAAAGATGCTGAAGAAATCAATCAGAACTTCGTTTTTAAAATTGTAGGAAGAATAGCTACAGAAGAAATCAAAGGAATTTGTAAAAAAGGAGAGATTATTGATTGGAAAAAAGCAGAAGAAATTAATGATAAAAAAGAAATTAAAAAAGTAAAAGTTAGATCTCCTTTAACTTGTAAATCTATTCGTGGAATCTGCCAAAAATGTTATGGTTGGGATTTAGGTAGAAATGAGTTGGTTAAAATCGGAGAAGCCGTAGGAGTCGTTGCTGCCCAAGCAATTGGAGAACCAGGAACTCAGCTTACCTTAAAGACTTTTCATACGGGTGGTGTAGCTAGTAGTGGTGATATTACTTCCGGATTGCCCAGAGTTCAAGAAATTCTTGAACTAAGAGCTCCCGCAGGAAAAGCTGAGCTTTCTTCTGTTGAAGGAAAAGTTTTAGAAATAACTCCAGAAAGAGTAATAAAAGTGAAACCACAAGATCTGGAAAAATCCCAAAAGAAAAATTCGTCTTCTTCTGTTATAGAGTATAAAATTCCTGAAAAAGTAGCAATTTTAGTTAAGCAAGGAGAACTTGTTATAAAAGGGCAATCTCTTTGCGAAGGAAGCTTAGACATTCAAGAATTATTTAAACTAAGTGGAGAAATTCTTGCTAAACGTTATATTGTTAATGGAGTTCAAAAAATTTATGCTTCTCAAGGAGTGGGCATTCACGATAAACATATTGAAATAATTTGTCGTCAAATGTTTTCTCGTATACGGATTAAAAGTCCAGGAGATTCCTTATTCTCCATCTCAGAGGTTATTGAACGAGCAAAGTTTTTAGAAGTAAATGCCGAACTTAAAAAAGAAAAGAAGGAGCTGGCCAATGGAGTTCCGATTTTACTCGGAATTTCAAGAGTTGCTTTAACTACCGATTCTTTTTTATCATCTGCATCTTTCCAAGAAACTTCTAGAGTTTTAATCAAAGCGGCAATTTTCGGCAAAGAAGATAAATTGAAAGGTTTGAAAGAAAACGTAATAATTGGTAAACTAATACCAGCAGGAACAGGATTTGAGAAGGATGAAAAAAAAGAAAATAAAAAAAATTAAGGAGTTTTCCAATAAAAAACACTTTCATTTTATTTTACCCGAAGAAAGCAAGAGAAAGATCGGGGGAGTTTTAGTATTTATTTTAACTATAATTGTAATTTTGGGATTTTTTGATTTAGCCGGAAAAGCTGGAAAATCAATTATTTTAGGACTCTCTTTTTTAATAGGAAAAGTAACCTTTCTTTTGCCGTTAATATTAGTTTTGGTGGGATTAGTTTTCTTTTTTACTACTTATCGGAAATTTTTAGGAGGAATAATTTTAGCAACTTTACTTTTAATATTAGGAAGTTCTGGTATTTTGGAAAGTTTGTCTCCGGGCTTAAAACAAGGAGGTTATTTGGGTTATCTAGCCGGACCTTTATTAGAATTTTTTGGCTTTTGGGTTGCTCAGATTATTTTTAGCGGAATAGTAATTATCGGAAGTTTAATTTTCTGGTATTTGTTAAGGCAACAAACTGTTAAAATTAAAGAGGAGAAAAAATCTTCTCTCACTGAAATTCCGGAAGCTAAACCTTCTTTTGTTCAAAAAATCTTTTCTCCTAAATTCAAAATTCAGAAAATTGAGCCAAAAATGAAAGAAGTTTCAATAAAAGCACAGCCAGAAGAATTAGAATCAAAACATGCTATCCAAGTTACTGGAAAAAAAGAATACCAGCCCATCAGTTTAGATTTATTAGAAGGGGACAAAGGGGCTCCTATGGCTGGCGATACGAAAACAAATTCATTAATAATTAAAAAAACTTTAGAAAATTTTGGTATTTCTGTGGAGATGTCGGAAATAAATATTGGGCCTACAGTTACTCAATATACTCTAAAACCCTCCGAAGGAATAAAACTATCCAGAATTACTACTCTTTCCAATGATTTATCTTTGGCTTTAGCAGCACATCCTATTAGAATTGAGGCTCCTATTCCGGGAAAATCATTAGTAGGAATTGAAATTCCTAATAATGTTAGGGCAAAAGTCAGATTAAAAGACCTGCTTTCTAATTCTAATTTTCAAAATTCTGCTTCTAATCTAAATATTGCTTTAGGCAGAGATGTTTCGGGGAGAGCTCTTTATGCTGATTTGGAAAGAATGCCTCACCTCTTAGTAGCTGGTTCTACCGGTACGGGAAAAACAATATTTTTGAACAGCTTGATTTTATCGCTTCTTTATCAAGGCGGACCAAGTCTTTTGAGGTTTATTTTAATTGACCCGAAGAGAGTGGAATTCTCAGTCTATAATGGTCTTCCTCATCTTTTAACACCGGTAATTTATGATGCTCAGAAAACAGTAAATGCTCTTCATTGGCTTACATCGGAAATGGAAAGAAGGTTTGATTTGTTATCAGCAGAGAAAGCCAGGAATATTGGTTCTTACAATGAAAGCGTTTTAAAACACGACGGAAGAGAACCGCTGCCATATATTATTTTAATTATCGACGAACTTGCCGATCTAATGGCTGCAAAAGGAAGAGATGTAGAAGCAGGAATTGTCAGATTAGCTCAAATGTCGAGAGCTGTTGGAATTCATTTAGTAGTAGCCACCCAAAGACCATCGGTAGAAGTAATTACCGGTTTAATCAAGGCTAATATTACTTCCCGTGTTACTTTTCAGGTTGCTTCTCAAGTTGATTCCAGGACAGTTTTAGATATGGCTGGTGCGGAAAAACTTTTAGGTTTGGGAGATATGCTTTTTGTGTCAGCTGAAATTGCTAAGCCTAAAAGAATTCAAGGGGCTTATATTTCTGAAAAAGAAGTGAGAAATGTAGTAAATTGTATAAAAAGCGAACTTCCAGAAACTAAAATAGAAGAAGGGATATCGGAAAATCATTTAGCCGAAGATCTGGAAAAAACCTTAACAGTACCTGAGACAGAAATAGAAAATTTTTATGGCGGAGAAGATCCTTTATATGAAGAAGCAAAGAGAATAGTTATTGAAGCCAGAAAAGCTTCATCTTCTCTTTTACAAAGAAGATTAAGAATTGGTTATGCCAGAGCAGCCAGATTGATTGATATGCTGGAAGAACAGGAAATAGTCGGACCTGGAGAAGGAGCTAAACCAAGAGAGATTTTAATAAAAACCGAGGAAGAAGAAAAAGAGGATGAAGAATGGCAAAAATTATAATAATTGCTATAATTAAAACATGGTTAAGAAAAAGGAAAAAAATTCGCTGGATGGCAAAGAAAATAAAGATTTAGAAGAAGTAATAGAAGAAATTAAACAGCGGTTTGGTGAAGGAGCAATTATGAAACTAAGAGAAGTAAGAGCTGTTGATGTTGATGTAATTCCTACAGGTGCCCTTTCTTTGGATTTAGCTTTGGGAGTAGGTGGAGTTCCTCGAGGGAGAGTAATTGAAATTTTTGGTCCTGAAAGTTCTGGTAAAACCTCTCTTTCTCTACATATTTTGGCTGAAGCTCAGAAAAAAGGGGGAGTAGGTGCTTTTGTTGATGCTGAACATGCTTTGGACCCTGATTATGCTAAGAGAATTGGCGTTAATATTGATGATTTATTGATTTCTCAGCCCGATTCCGGAGAGCAGGCATTACAAATTGTTGAAACATTAGTTAGATCAGGAGAAGTTGATGTGATTGTAATTGATTCGGTAGCTGCTTTGGTTCCTAAAGCTGAAATTGCTGGTGAAATGGGAGAATTTCAAATTGGCCTTCAAGCAAGATTAATGAGTCAATGTTTGAGAAAGCTTTCAGGAATTGTTTCCAAAACTAAAACAATTGTTATTTTTATTAATCAAACCAGGATGAAGATTGGAATAAGATTTGGTAATCCAGAAACTACTTCTGGAGGATTAGCTCTGAAATTTTACTCTTCAGTTAGAATTGATTTAAGAAGAATTGCTCAAATTAAAAAAGGCGATGAAATTATCGGCAATCGGGTAAAAGCTAAAATAGTTAAAAATAAAGTAGCCGCCCCTTTCAAGACGACTGAATTTGATATTTATTACAACGAAGGTATTTCTAAAATGGCTGATATTATCAATACCGGCGTGAAATATGAATTAATTAAAAAAGCTGGTTCTTGGTTTCAATATGAAGATACAAAGATTGGCCAGGGTATGGAAGCAAGTAAAAATTTCTTAAAAGAAAATCCTGAAATAGCCAAAAAGATAGAAAAAGAAATATTAAAACAAATTTAATTGCCTTGCTCTCTTAATTGATTTAGCTAAAAATCTTTGGTGTTTAGCACAAAGCCCGGTTTTTTTCCGGGATTTTATTTTTCCCAATCCGGACATAAACCTTTGGAGAAGTTCAGTATTTTTAAAATCTATTTCTTTGATGTTTTTCGTACAAAAATAACATGCCATAGCTAAATATTTTTTAATTTTTAAAGCGGTATATCACGAACATCAATCTCATCTTCTTCAATAATAGGAATTTCTTCTTTATCTTTATTAGGTGAATTCTCAGCCATTGGAGCAGAAGGAGTTATTTTACCAGCAGATTTAGGTCCCAATTGAAGACCTTCGGCAATGATTTCTGTTCTCCATCTTTGATTACCAGTTGAATCCTTCCAACTTCGATTTTGAATTCTTCCTTCAATTAAAATTAAAGAGCCCTTGGTCAAATATTGAGAGGCAATATCAGCCAATCTGCCGAACATAACAATATTATGAAAGTTCGTTTGCTGTTTTTTTTCTTTATTTTTATCAAAATAAAATCTATCGGTGGCTAAACCGAAAGAAACTACGTTTTGACCGGAAGGCAGAACTCTGAGCTGAGGATCTTGGGTTGCTCTGCCGACCAAAAAAACTTTATTTAAGTTCATGATTTATCGAGTATTTCTGTTAATTTTTTGTCAATTTCTTCTAACTCGACCTTTGTTTTTATTTTAGGCGTTTTTTGGCGACGCAAATTTGGTAAAGAGGTAGCTTTTTTAACTAATCTTTTAGTTAAAATTAAATAGCGGAGAACCCGATTTTCTTCTTTTAGATTTTTTTCTAAATTAACTATTTTTTCTGGAGAAAGATAAAAATATAAACTAACTAAATATCCTGTATTTTTTCTAATCATTTCTCCTGATTTATTCAAAGTTCCTCCGGCTTCTTGAACAAAAGAAATAATTTTATCTTGAATTTGCTTTATTTTATCTTCAGAATTTTCTAAAGATGTTATATAACTTAATTGATAAGATTTCATTTTTTTATTGATAAACTTTTTATTGATAAACTTATAGAAATATAATATAATAAATTTAGATTATCGTCAATAAAATGAAAAATTTAAAGGAAATAACTAAAAAAGAATTGGAAGCAATAAAAGTTGTTAGTTTTGATATTGATGGTGTTATTATACCAACTGGTACCGAATTAAGAGAAAATATTGATGGTACTGAGTTGTATATGAAATCAAAACAATTGTCAAATAAGTTTATTGAAAACTTAAAACAGCTTAAAAAATATATCTATTTGAATTTTTCTTCGGGTAGAAATATTCTTTATTTAAAAAGTTTGACTAATGAAATTTTTGATAATAAAACTTTCCTTCAAGCAGAAAATGGAAATATAACTTGGATTAACGGAAAAATTATTCATCCGAATTATCAGGAAAAATATTTTTATAAATTAAAAATCATAAAAGAAAAAATTAAACAGATGATGAAAGGAAATAAAAAGATACGAGGATTCGAACCAAAACTTTTTATTTTAACAGTCCATTGCGACCAAATGAAAGAAATACCAAATTTAGTTAAAAAATTAGATAAAGAAGACGAATTATATTGCCTTTGGACCAATGAAGGTTATGATATTGGCAGTAAAATTATGAATAAAGGAAAAGCTATTATTACTTTGGCTAAGTATCTTAAGATTGAGCCAAAGCAGATTATGACAACCGGTAATAATTATAATGATGCCGAAATGCTTGAATATGGCAAGGGTGTTACGGTAGAACCGGAAAGGGTAAAGGCAGAATATTACATTGAACATAAATCGGAAGAACTGGGAGGAGAATTATTGGTTGAGTTTTTACTTAATTATTTTCAAAAATAGAACAGATTATATCAGGCCCATTTTTTTCTTGGTTTCTTCCAAGGTTGATTGGGCAAGAATTTCAGCTCTTTCAGCTCCTTTTTGTAAAATTTCTTTAATATAAACTTCTCTTAAAAGAAGTTCTTTTCTTTTTCGGCGAAAAGGCTCTAAATGTCTTATTAAAAGCTCGGCTAAAGATTTTTTAAAATCAGCATATCCTTTTTTATTAAATTTCTTTTCAATTTCTTTGATTGATTTATCAGAGAATAAAGAATAAATAGTTAAAAGATTAGAAATTCCCGGCTTGCTGTCCGCATATTTAACAATCCGACCCAAGTCGGTTACGGCAGCCATCACTTTTTTCTTAATTACTTCCGGTTCATCAAAAAGAGAAATATAGCTTTGAGGTCCTAAAGATTTTGACATTTTCTTTTTAGGATTATTCAAAGCCATAATCTTTGCTCCTATTTTTGGTATCTGGACTTTCGGCTCCTTAAAAGTTTTACCAAATTTTTGATTGAATTTTCTGGCAATAGTTCTGGCTAATTCAACATGCTGTTTCTGGTCTTTTCCTACTGGTACCAAATCTGTTTGATAAAGCAAAATGTCGGCAGCCATTAAAATCGGATAGTTCAAAAGTCCGGCATTGATATTTTTCTTAAACTGTCTGGCTTTTTCTTTGTACTGGGTCATACGCATTAAATCGCCAATAGGGCATACTGTAGATAACAACCAACAGAGTTCTGTGTGAGCTTTTACTCGAGACTGGACATAAATAATTGATTTTTCCGGATTGAATCCTACAGCTAAATAAGTAATAGCAGTTTCAATAATTCTTTTCTGAAAATTTTCTGGCTGATAGGGAATAGTAATAGCATGTAAATCAACAATTGAAAAAATACATTCAGCTTTTTCCTGAAGCTCAACAGATTGTTTAAGCATTCCCAGATAATTTCCAATATGTAATTCGCCTGTTGGTTGAATACCAGAAAATACTCGCATATATTTTATACTTCTATTACTACTGGCAATATCATCGGCCTTCTTTGAGTTTTAACATATAAAAACTTGCCTATTTTGTTTCTAATTTCATCTTTGACATAGATCCAATTTACAGCTCCTCCTGAACCGGCCGCCTGATTAACAATTTCAATTACTCTTTTCCGAGTTTGATTTAATAAATCTTTTGATTCTCTCAGATAAACAAATCCTCTTGATATTATATCAGGAGAACCCTTCACCTGGCCAGTTTGTCTGTCAATTATAGCTACGATTACAAACATTCCGTCCCTGGATAACATTTGTCTGTCACGGAGAACTATTTCTCCGACATCTCCAATTCCCAAACCGTCAACCATTATATAATTTGAGGGAACATTTTTTTTGTCAATAAAAATCCTGTCTTGGTTTAAATTGATAATTTGCCCATTTTCAGCTGTAATGATATTTTTTTCAAGAACACCTGTTTCTTTAGCTATTTCACTATGAGCAACTAACATTGAATATTGGCCGTGGATAGGGATAAAGAACTTCGGCTTTATAATTTCAATCATTTCTTTCAATTCTTCTTTATGAGCATGGCCTCCGGCATGAATATCCATCATTTTGTAATGGAAAACTTTAGCTTTTTGTCTTAAAATACCATCTTTAAGAATCTGAACTGTTCTTTCATTTCCTGGAATAACTGAAGAAGAAAGAACTATACTATCTCCTTTTTTAAAACGGATAAGTCGATGTTCTTTATTAATGATCTTCATTAAAACTGCGCGTCCTTCTCCCTGAGCACCGGTACAAAGAATAGTTAATTTTGAATCAGGATAATTTACAAGCTCCTTACTTTTGATCAAAGTGCCTTTTTTTATTTTGATGTAACCCAAGTTTTTGGCAATTTCAACGTCGTTTTTCATTGAATAACCTTCAATCAAAACTTTCCGATTATATTTTTCTGAAAGGGTAATCATTTGTTGAATTCGGTTAATCAGAGAAGCAAAAGTAGCGGCAATAATTCTGCCTGGAGAATCTTGAAAGATTTTCTCCAAATTTTGTTCAATGGTTTTTTCAGAAAGAGAGTGATTTTCCTCTTCGGCTCCGGTTGAATCCGACATTAAAAGAAGAACTTTTCTTTTGGAAAGAGTTTTTAATTTTTCAAAATCAGTAGGCAAGTCGTTAACCGGATTTGGGTCAAATTTGAAATCGGAAGTGTCTATAATATTACCGACAGGAGTTTCAATAAAGAATCCTAAATTACCAGGAATATTATGATTTTGCCTGAAAAATTCAATCTTAAAAGGGCCTAATTGGATTCTATCTCCTGATTTGACTGTTTCAATATTAAGTTTTGGCTGATTTGGAAATTCTTCCTGCCTTTTTAAAATAATTCCCTTAGTTAAAGCAGAGGCAAACATTTTAGGATTGCCAATTTTTCCAATAAAATAAGGGATAGCACCAATATGATCATAATGGCCGTGAGTAAAAATTATTCCTAAAATATTTTTTTCTTTGTTTCTAAGATAACTGATATTTGGAATAATACAATCAATTCCAGGCATATCCTCTTCGGGAAAACGCAGTCCCATATCGCAAATTAAAATCTTCTCTTGCCATTCAAGAAGTATCATATTTCGACCAACTTCTCCAAGTCCGCCTAAAGGAATAAGTTTAAGGTTTTGTTTTTGTTGTATATTCATAGTGCCGCGGGTGGGACTCGAACCCACAAGCTTTTTAGCACTGACTCCTGAAGCCAGCATGTTTGCCAATTTCATCACCGCGGCTCTTTAACACTTGAATACTCCAGCTTTTTTAATAAGAGTTTTGTTTTGAGAAATCCAATTAAATAGTTTTTCAACTCCTTCTTTTGGAGAAATCTTAGGCTGCCAGCCAAGTTCTTTTTTAATTTTCCTGATATCGGAAATATAAATCTTTTGATCACCCGGTCTCCAAGAACTGAATTTGTAATTAAATTTTTTACCAGATACTGTTTCTAAAATTTCAAACAATTCCCAGATGGAAAGAGAAAATTTTAACCCACCGCCGATATTATAAACCTTACCGCGAGTTTTCTTGATATTTCTGAGAGCCAAATCATAAGCTGAAATTAAGTCATCAATATATAAAACATCTCTAACCTGTTTGCCGTCGCCAAAAATAGTAACCGGTTTATTAAACAATAAAGCGTTGCAAAACCAAGCTAACCAACCTTGTTCTTCAATTCCAAACTGATTAGGACCATAAATTCCTGATTGCCGAAAAACAATTGTATTTAAACCATAAATTCTTGCATAGTCAATCGTATATTGGTCGCCAGTACCTTTTGAATTTCCATAAGGTCCACAAAAATCAAGAGGATATTTTTCATCGATGCCTTTAATATTTTTATAAGAATATCTTTTCTTTTTTTCAACTACTGGAACATCAGTCATTTCTCCATAAACTTTGTTTGTAGAACTATAAAGTAAACTGGCTTTTGGACTCTCTTTTCGCATCGCTTCTAAAACATTGAATGTACCAAAGGCATTTATTTCAAAATCTTCTCTGGGATTAGTTACTGAAGTCACCATCGTGGTTTGCGCAGCTAAATGTAAAACTATATCTGGTTTATATTTTTTAAAAGTTTCTAATAACTTTTTGTCATTCCTGATATCTCCTTTAATAAAAATAAAATTTCCTTTCTGATTTTTTAACCAATCTAAATTTTGTTTAGCTCCGGCTCGGGAAAGATTATCATAAACAATGATTTTATATCCTTTTTTAAGATAATAAGAAGCAGCATTGGTTCCAATAAATCCTGCACCTCCGGTAATTAAAACTTTTTTGGACATATTATTTTTCATTCCAATTTTTAATAGCTTCTTCCCATCTTTCAAAAGTTCCCACATCTTGCCATTTTCCTTTCCATTTATATCCGAAAAGTTTGCCTTCCTTGGCTAGTTTAGGAAAAAGGTCTTCTTCTAGCATTGAGAACTTAGCTTTTTTAAAAGGATAATATTTTTTAACCTCAGGACTTAAAATAAAAATACCTGAATTAATAAAATTAGAAGGAGGATTAGGAGATTTTTGTAGAAATTCTATAATTTTATCACCTTTCATTCTAACAGAACCATATGTGCTAGGATCATCAACTTTTATTAGACCGATAGTAACTGTTGCTTTTTTCCTTTTATGCCAAGCAACCATTTTCTTTAAGTTTAATTCTTTTAATTCATCTCCGTTTGATATCACAATTGGTTCGGAAAACCATTTTGGATCTACTTTTTTAACAATAGGGGTGAAAGTTCCGGAGGGTTTTGGCTCAACTATTAATTCGATCTTTTCTCTTGGAAAATAAGTTACTTTCCACTTATAAAAATCTTCAAGGTGGCTTTTTTGGACATTAATCTTTATATCGTCAATTCCATTTTTTAGATAAAGCTCTACTAAGTAGGTAAGGATTGGAATTTTACCTACTGGTAATAACGGTTTTGGAATTTCGTAGGTTAAAGGTCTTAATCTTGTTCCCTCACCGGCTGCTAAAATAAAACCTTTCATAAAATTTAATAAGTTACTATATTAAAAGGAAATCTAAATTTTTAGGTTTTGATTTAAGAGGTTTTTTAATATGTAGTAAAGGTATTTTAACATAGTTTTTATTTCTAATCCAGCCTCTTTTCGTATAGTAATAACAAGCTCCTTGGAGATGTTCAAAGAGAGAATAGTCGTTTTTACATTTTTCAGAAATCCAATTAGCCATTTTTAACTCTTTTTTAGCAGGGTTGATGGTTAAATGTTCGTAGTCCGAAGGAATAATAACAAAATCACCCTTTTTTGCTTCAGTGAAATAACAATCTTCAATATTTTTCCCTTTACCTTTTTGAGCAAAATAAAAAGCTTTTCCTTCTAAGACTTGAATTAATTCTTGAAACTTTTCTTTATGTTTATGACCTTTAGTTTTGGGAAATTCTCTGCCTAACATATTAGGAGGCATTATAGTAATGTCGTATCTTAAACCATTTTTTTTCTTGACGTTGCGATAGACATAATAAATTTCAGAATTAAAAGCATTTTTAGCCCATTTCTGGTCATAGAGAACTTTTTTCATTTCATCTAAATGTCTTATCTGAGGTTTATTTTTTATTTCCATGCTCTTTTTGTTTTAATATACCAGTTTTCAATTCCGGAAAATCTTTTTGAAGGATCACTAATCAATTTCGTATCTATTCCTTTAATTTTTTTAGAAACAAAATAAAGATAATCCGGATTAACTAAAAATACCACAGGAGCATCTTCAATTAAAATATTTTGAAATTCTTCTAATTTTTCTTTTCTAATTTCATCATCCAACGATTGTCGAGCTTCTTCCAGTAGCTTATCGCATTCTTTGTTTTCATATATGGATAAGTTTAAACCGGGGTCCTTTTTTTGCAGAGATGACCAGAAGGGAAAAGGGTCGGGGATAGCTCCTAAAACTTCGCCGAATAACAAAGCTTCGTAATCCCTGGGCTTAATAATTTCTCTTTCTAAAGTGAAATTATCAAAAGTTTTAATTTCAGTTTCAATCCCAAGTTTTTCCAACTGGGATTTGACCATAGAAGCCATTTCAATTAATAATGGCTGGTCTACAGTAGTTAAAGAAAATTTCAAAGGAATTGTTTCTTCAGAGGACTGAAAATAAATTTCATTTAATTTTGCCCGAGTGCTTGTTTTAACTTCACCTGTTCCCTTAGTAAGATTGTAAGGAGATAAAACGTCTTCTTTATATTTTTCCTGAAAACGGATTACAGCTGCTTTTGTTTTTGAGCCGAAATAGCTGGTTACTTCGCCTTCGGGATAAATTTCGGGGTCTCTAGCTAAACATTCTTGGAGTTTTTTCACTTCGTTTCCTTCAGAACCGATTTTGAGATCACTTTTAAATTGAAAAGAAGGTTCTTCTTTAACGGTCTTTACTAATATGCCTTCTTGATTGAATTTGGTAAAACCAGCTTTATTCAAAAGTTCTTTAGCTTTTTCCGGATTAAAATCATAAATTTCTAAAGGTTTTTCAAATCCGTAGATTTCAGGAAGGATGGGGGAATCAATAATTTCACCGCGACCTCCCAGGACTTCTTGAACAATTTCTTCTTTATCAATTCCGTAATTAAGAGCTTGCCTTATTTTTTCTTCTGAAAAAAGTTTTAATTTTTGAGGATTTAAAAAAATAGCAAAATATCTTGGTAAGGAAAGAGAATATTGCTGAAATTGATTATTTTTAAAAGAAATATCTTTTGAAGGTCTTATGGAGAATCCGTTAATTTTTCCCAAATTAGCAGCAGCAATTAATTGTTCTTTATTGTTAAAAAATTGAAAAGAAATTTGTGAAATATTGGGCTTTTTCCCGAAATATTCAGAATTTCTTTCTAAATCCAAAGATTCGATATTACCTTCCTTTCCTTGAAATATTTTTTTGAATTTATAAGGTCCTGAACCAACTGGCGCCAGATTATAAGTAGCAAGAGGAAAATTTTGAGAAGAAATATCTTGCCAGATGTGTTTGGGAATTATTTTTACAGTACAGTTTTCAAGAAAAACCGCTGAAGGGTTTTTTAGAGTAAAACGGAAAGAACTGTCAGAAATTTTTTCTACTTCAACTCCCAGCCAATTTACTCTTAAGGGGCTGTTTATTTCCGGATTTTGAATTGCTTCAATTGTAAAAATTACGTCGTCAGCTGTGAGAGGTTTAGAATCGTGCCAGAAAAGATTTTCTTTTAAAGAAAATTCATAAATAATTCCTTCTTCTAAAACTTTATAATCTTCTTTTACTAAATCGGGAATGATTTTTCCATCGGGACTGTATTTCATCAGTCCTGAAAAAATCATTTCTACCAAATCCCTATTAACGTCAGAGGTTTCAGCATAAATAGGATTAATATATCTTGGTCCTCCATTTTCAGTCAAAATACCTTCAATATATTTTCCTCCAATAGCAGCTTTGACTTCCGTGTTTTGAAAGTAAAAATTAATTAATAGAAAAATAGAGGAACTTAGAAAGAAAAATAAAAAAATAAGAAAAATATTTTTTTCTTTTTTAGTCAGTACCTTAAAAAATTGTCTCCATTGCGATTTAGATGGCAATTTCATATTAAGCTAAATAATGAGGTTCAACAGGGCTAAAATGATAAATAAAGCTCCGAGAATACAGGTAGCCCAAAGAAGTTTCTGTTGAATTCCGCGCCTGGTAGCATAAAATCCACCTCCTCCTCCGAAAGCTGAACCTAAAGCTGTTCCTCTCTGTTGTAAAAGAATGGAAATTATTAAGAGGACAGCAACGATAATTTGAGCAATTGGTAAATATTGTTCCATTGTTATTCTATAATTACTTTTTGTTTTGATTTATAAAGTCCTAAGAAAAAACTGATTCCCCAAATAATAGCCGTGGTTAAAAAAAGTGGGATTATTCCTTCAATAATTAATTCGGGAAAGAAAATATCTACAGCCCAAACTATAATCATATTGAGCACTAATCCAAAAAGTCCAAGGGTAAGTATTCGTAAAGGCAATGTAATTATTTTCAGAATCGGCTTAATAAAAAAATTAATTAGTCCTAAAGCAGTACCTATTAGAAGCAAAATCTGCCAAGTAGCTGTAAAATCTATTCCGAATAAACTGGACTGGCCCGGAATAACTTCTAAGCTTACTCCAGGGACAAAACGAGTTGCTAAAAAAAATCCTGAAACACCGGCAATAATTTGCAAAATTAAATATCCCATAAAAGTAGTTTAATGCTTCACTTTAGATAATAGCAAAGAATAGTAATATTAGCAACCTTTTACATATTTAGAATTGACAAAAAACTTTTACTGATTTAAGATATTAGATTAGTGATTAAAGGTCATAAAATAATTTATTAAAATTTATGGAAATCAAACCATTATATAGTTATATCTTAATTGAGCCGGTAAAAGAAGAAGAAAAAACTAAAACAGGCATTTTACTTCCTGAAACAGCTGAAAAAGAAAAACCGGAACAGGGCAAGGTAATTGCTGTAGGTCCTGGAAAAAAAGACAAGACAGGAAAATTTATTCCTTTAGAAGTAAAAGCAGGGGACATGGTTTTATTTACTGAATACGGTCCGAATAAAATTAAGGTCGAAGACAAAGAATATTTAATTGCTAAAGAAGAAGATATTTTAGCAATTTTAAAGTAAATTTATGGCGAAACAAATAAAATACAACGAAGAAGCCCGGAGAAAAATAAAAATAGGTGCTGATAAATTAGCCGATACTGTGAAAGTTACTTTAGGTCCCAAGGGAAGAAACGTTGTTTTAGACAAAGGTTTTGGACCTCCAACTATTACTAATGACGGAGTAAGTATTGCTAAAGAAATTGAGTTGGAAGATAAAATTGAAAATTTAGGAGCTGAAATTTTAAAGGAGGTAGCAGAAAAAACTAATGATGTTGCCGGTGATGGAACAACCACGGCAGTTATTTTAGCTCAGGCACTTATTTCCGAAGGTTTGAAAAATGTTACTGCAGGTGCTAATCCTTTAGAAATCAAAAAAGGCATTGACAGAGGAGTGAAGGCGATTATCGAGAATTTAAAAAAAATAGCCAAACCAATTTCCAAAAAAGAAGAAATTGCCCAAGTGGCAACTATTTCAGCTGAAGATAAAGAAGTTGGTAATTTGATTGCCGAGGTGATGGAAGAAGTTGGTAAAGACGGAGTTATTACGGTTGAAGAATCAAAAACTTTCGGTATTCAAAAAGAAATTGTAAAAGGACTTCAGTTTGATAACGGCTATATTTCTCCTTATATGATTACTGATACCGACAAAATGGAAGCTGTTTTTGAAGATCCATATATTTTAATTACTGATAAAAAAATCTCTTCTTTGCAGGAAATTTTACCAGTTATGGAAGCAATTATTAAGACCGGCAAGAAAGAATTAGTTATTATTGCCGAGGAGGTAGAAGGAGAGGCCTTAACCACTTTAATTGTTAATAAATTAAGAGGAATATTTAATACTTTAGCTGTTAAAGCTCCTGGATTTGGCGACAGAAGGAAAGAAATGCTTCAGGATATTGCCGTGGTAACCGGAGGACAATCGATATCAGAAGAACTTGGTTTGAAGCTGGAAAATGTTGATATAAAACAATTAGGCCAAGCTCGAAAAGTTGTTTCCTCTAAAGAAAATACTACTATTATTGAAGGCAAAGGAGAAAAAGAAAAGATTGATGCCAGAATTAAACAAATTAAAAAAGAGCTGGAAAAAACAGAATCTGATTTTGACAAAGAAAAATTACAAGAGCGTTTAGCTAAATTAGCCGGAGGAGTAGCTGTGATTAAAGTAGGAGCGGCTACCGAAGTTGAACAGAAAGCAAAACAACATAAAACCGAAGACGCTTTAGCTGCTACCAGAGCTGCTGCCGAAGAAGGAATTGTTCCTGGAGGCGGAGTAACTCTCTTACGTTCTATATCTGTTTTAGAAGATATAGAGGCTGAAGGCGACGAAAAGACAGGAATAAATATCTTAAAAAGAGCAATAGAAGAACCTATTAGACAAATTGCTGAAAATGCTGGAATAGATGGAGCAGTTGTAGCCGAGGAGGTTAAAAAGAAAGAAGGAAGTTACGGCTTTAATGCCCAGACTATGAAATATGAGGATTTAATGCAATCAGGAATTATTGACCCGGCCAAAGTGATAAGAAGCGCTTTGGAAAACGCTGCTTCAGCTGCTTCAATGTTTTTAACTACCGAAGCCGTGGTAGCGGAAAAACCAGAAGAGAAGAAAGAATCGGCTGGAGGAGGAATGCCTCAAATGCCGATGGGATACTAATTAGAATTTTAAATTAAATTAAAGACTTCTCTCAGTTGCTTTGGGAGGAGTTTTTAGTTATAGTGAGAATGAGAGGAGAGGTGCAAGAGTGGTTTAATTGGCAGTCCTGGAAAGACTGTGTGCCTTTACGGGTACCGTGGGTTCGAATCCCACCCTCTCCGCCAAGAATATTTAGTATCGGAAGGCCCGATTAGTAAAATGGACCTAAACTATGACTAAGAAAAAGATTCGTAAGAAAAAAGTAAAGAAAACGAAGAGACCTTTCTTTGATTTTCAGGGGAATAGATTTACTAAACTCGCAAGAGATTACCATTACGAGTTGTTACATTTGACGACTGATCTCCGACGTATTAATCAGAAACTTCAAGAATCAGTAGCACTGTGTAACTATCAGATAAGTTGTATCAGCAAGAAAGATTGCGGGCATCTTGTTTCGCGAACTGGCTTTGTTCACTTCGAGAATTCTTTGTATCACATTGAGAATTTTACTTTTCGAGTAACTGGTTATCGCGATAAAGTAATTCAGTTTGTAAATCAAGGTCTAAGGATTGGTTTTGACGAAAAGAGTATGGGAATACTTTCAACTATAATTAGCCACGGTATTATTAGGGATGCACGCCTAGACACAGAATTAAAAAAATTTGATAAAGACAAAGATTTTAAAAGTACTTTGAGTGAAAGAATTTTGATGACTCACCGTCGATACTATGGCAAGGAGGGTGGATACAGTAATCTAATGATCCCAAATATTGAATCTAAGGACCCGAAAGTGATGTCCAAACTCTGGAAACAAAATATTCAAGCGAAAGCAAGCCGTGCGAATAGGTTGGTGCTGAAAGTAATGGAGATGAATGATCGGATAATGGAGAAAATAAATAACTATCTTAAGAAACATCCGGTTCAATAAAAATGAAAATATAGTCTGACCCGAGAGCCTCGGTTCTCAATCGGGAAATCTGTTAAAATAGCCTTGTGAGATACTTTCTCATGGATACTTAACCCATGGCTACCGCCAAGACAATTTATTATCGGTTTGACCCAAATACATAGTTTCAAGCATCTTATGAAAAATTTTCATCCAAAACTAGATAAAAAAACGGGTAGATTTCTACCCATCCTGCCAGGCGAAAAGCCACAAAAAATGAAAGACATGGAAAAAGTATTGCGTGTTAAGTTCGAAAAAGACTATAAAGATTTATATTTAAGTGAGAGAATGGGACAGAAATTATTTGCGCGTCGCTGGGGAACATCTAGTAGAAATTTAATTTTTGCTAAAAATCTCCGTAGTCATCGAAGATCGTGGGTCCAAATGTTAAACTTACCGTCTCGCGACAAAAAACTTTTAAATAATAAACCAAAAATCGTTGGATCTTGCTGTGAACTATGCGGAGAAAAAGACTGTTCTTTAGATAAGGCACATTGGATTGAAAATGCCGAAAAAGGAAGCTCAAAATCATTCAATATATTAAATCTTTGTCCTAACTGTCATCGGAAATTAGACAGGGGTGATAATCTGGTAATTCAAAATGCAAGGGCGATACTTTTGACAAGAGAGATTCGTAAACTTATAAATTTAGAAAAGGACGAAAAATTACTACGCCAATATCTAGTGGAATTGTGTGAAAAGATTCTCGGTGCTCGAAGATAATATCCCGACCCACGTGCCTGGCTTAGCGAGTACCACAAATATCATCAAAACACCTTCAAATAATTAATACTTAACCTGAGTGTCCCGCCAAGACAATTTCTTATCGACGCAACCCGATTAATCTAAAATAAATTGCGGCTCAAGTGCTTATCAAAAAAATCACCTTCTTGGGTGATTTTTTTATGTTGCACTTCAGAGTAGAATGTATCACGGAAATATTGACAGAAATTAATTAGTGTATTACTCTTTAAACATAATAAATTAGCTCTTTTCATTATTTACTTGCGAATTAGTAGTCATAGCCAAAAGCCACTGATTTTTCGGTGTCTACTGGCTATGACTACAGAAGTAGCCCACTAGCAAAAGGAGGAAACGTTAATGACAGCAAATGAATTTAAGACCTGGAAAACCATCCACCTCGGCACTGGCCCAAAGACCCCTGGTGATTTCCGGGAAGCCCTGAAGGACAATGAAATTAATCTCAACCACTGGGCCAACGACATTCTTGGGCAACCCGCTTTCACAGTAGCTACCAAGGAAACTGAAATTGATCTGGTCAAAGTTACGCTTGCCAAACTCGGCTTCGAGAATGATACCAATCGCGACCAGATATGCGAGCGCGCCAAAGAACTCGGCTTGGAGCTTTGTCCGGCGGAAGTCGGTCCTCAACTGAGGCTGCAATACCAGGACCAGCCGAATGACGAGTGGGTCTTAATCGGAATGGAGCCGATTCCCAATTCCGATGGAAACCCGAATGTGTTTGGCATGGTGTACCTTGTTTCGGAACTCTGGTTCTTCAGTACTTGGGGCTTTTCCAACCGTGTCTGGTCTGATGTCTTTCAGTGGGTCTTCTGTCTTCCCCGCAAGTAAGAAAAGCCCTTGGATTCTTGGAGGTTTGGTTCCTGTTTGGAGCTTGGTCTCTTGGCCCTTGGACGAAGCCCTCAATCATATTTATTTTATGAAAGAGGGCTTTTGTATTTCAGTAAAAATGTTCGAACTTCGTCCAAAAAACACCGCATAAAGATTTTAAGTATTGAAAATACAAAATGCGCGTCTAAAAACGCGCATTTTGTAATATACAAGTTTTCTTTTATTTTTTCAGAGTTCCTGGTAAAGGTAATCCCAATTTTCCTAAATTACCAAAAACTGAAGCCAAGAGAGCAATAACTACTAAAACAAAAACTATTGGAACAACAAAGGACAAAGAAGGCAATGAGCTTCCTACTAATTCAACTACAGCGAAACCTAAAACATAACTTAAAACCGGTCCTTTCATAAAATTACAAAGCTTTCCGAAAACAAATTCTTTCTTAACTAAAGCAGCAATAATTCCTAAAAGAACATCAATACCAATTAAAATTATTATCCAGCTCATTTGTGGCGTTCCAAATAAAATAGTTAAATCTGCCATATTTTTTTTATAAAATATTTTTTATTTTTTTTCGACCTTTTTAAAATATTATTTATATTATTTAATTTTAAACTAATTTTTAAATTAAATAAACTAAGTTATCCACACCACTAAAAGATTGACTTTATAATTAAAATAAGTTATTTTAAGAACAATGCAGAAGAAAATAATTTTAACCATTATTATTGTTCTCGTTTTAATAATTGGCATCTACCAAGGGTTTTTAAAGAAAGAAACGCCAAAATTTACTTTAGTTGAGACAGAAATAGGTAATATTACTCAGGAAATTTCTGAAACTGGTCAGGTTAAAAAAGGAGAGGAAACAAATCTTAATTTTAAAAATGCTGGTAGAATTGAAAAAATCTATGTTGCTGTTAACGATGAAGTTAAATCGGGAGAAAAATTAATTAAACTTGAAGCAACTCAGCTTCAAATTCAACTTCAAGAAAGTAAAGCATCTCTTTCTTTGGTTCAAGCAGGATTAGATAAACTGTTGACTGGGGCAAGTCCTGAAGAAATTCAAGTTGCGGAAACAACCGTAGCTAATGCGCAAACTTCTTTAGAATCGAGTCAGCAAAACCTAAAAGATGTTCAATCTAAAGCAGAAGAAAGTCTAGATTCCGCCTATGAAGATGTCGTAAATAGCTTAGATGATTCTTATCTGGAAGCTGATAATGCTTCAACGGTGATCGTTTTACTTCAAAAAACTTATTTTACTGAAAACTATGCAGGAGGTATTAGAATTGAAGAATACCAGGAAGGCATCATGGTTAGAGAAAATAAAGATGAAATTGAAAAAGCTGTAGCTGATATAAAATCTTATATAGGTTCAGTTGACGACAATAATCAACATTATAATATTGACCTTGCTGTTTCTGGTACAAAAGAAGCTTTAAAGGAAATTCAAATCAGCTTAAGGTTTATCAGAGAAATCTGCGAACAATCATCTTATTATAATACTGTTTCTGCAACTGATAAAACTTCTTTAGATACTCAAAAAAGTTATATCAATACTGCTTTGACAAATATCACTAATTTTCAGCAAGCTATAGCTTCAGCCAAAGCGACCAACGAAACAAATATAAATATTAGTATGGCTTCGGTTTCCACTGCCCAAGGTGTTTTAAAAACAGCCCAAGACAAACTTTCTTTGCTTGTTGCTTCGCCTCGCCAGGAAGATGTTAATTCATATCAAGCTCAAGTAAAACAAGCTCAAGCCCAAGTTCAGCTTTTAGAAAATCAGATTCAAGAATCTACTCTCAAAAGTCCTATTGAAGGGCAAATAATAAAGATAAACAAAAAAATAGGGGAGATGGTTCAGCCTGCCTTGCCAGATGCGGTTATTATTCTTTTACCAACAGATCCTTTTGAAATAGAGGTTGATATTTATGAAGAGGATATAATTAAAATAAATATTGGAAATCAAGTTGATATTTCTTTAGTTGCTTTTCCTGATCAAGTTTTTAAAGGAAGAGTAATTTCTCTTGAGCCTACTGAAAAACTTATTGAAGGAATAGTTTATTATGAAGTAACCGTTGCTTTTGAACAGATTCCAAACGGAATAAATCCAGGTATGACAGCCGACATTATTATTAAAACTGCTTCCAGAGAAAACGTATTAACTGTTCTGGAAGATGCCGTCCAAAAGAAAGAGGGGAAAACAATAGTTGAAATTTTTAAAGATGGAGTTATTGAAAGCAGGGAAATAGAAACAGGTCTTCTCGGAAGCAATGATATGATAGAAGTTATTTCCGGACTTGAAGAAGGAGAAAAAATAATTCTACGATAATGCCAGAGCCGGTTATCAAATTAGAAAATGTTTGGAAGATTTATCAGTTGGGAAAAGTAGAGCTGTCAGCTTTAAGGGGAATAAGCCTGGAGATTACTCCAGGTGCTTTTGTAACTATTATGGGTTCTTCCGGGTCTGGTAAATCTACTTTGTTAAATATGGTGGGTTGTTTGGATTTTCCGACAAAAGGAAAAGTATTTTTAAAGGGAAAAGATATTTCTAAAATGACGGAAAGTCAACTTGCTCAATTTCGGGGGAAAGTATTAGGATTTGTTTTTCAAGAATTTAATCTGCTTCCTAATCTTAATGCTTTACAAAACGTAACCCTGTCAATGATTTTTCAAAAAACATCATTAGAAAAAAGAAACAAAAAGGCAGCAGATCTTTTGGAGATGGTTGGACTTAAAGAAAGAGTTCTACATCAGCCGGCTGAGCTTTCGGGAGGAGAAAGACAAAGGGTGGCGTTAGCTCGAGCTTTTGCTAATGATCCGGAAGTAATTATTGCCGATGAGCCAACCGGAAACCTTGATTCTATTACTGGAAGAAAAATAATGGAAATTTTAACTGAATACCATATTAAGAAAGGCGGTACAATGGTAGTAGTTACTCACGATTCCAATATCGCTAATTATGCTGAAGAAATAATCCAAATTAAAGATGGTCAAATAGTCGAAAACCACGCAAATGGCAGAAAATATCTATGGAAGAAATAAAAGAATATTTTAAAATAGCCCTAAGGAATATAAAGACCAGAAAATTGAGGACTTTGTTGACTCTTTTAGGTATTATCATAGGTATATTTTTGATAATTTCTCTGCTTTCTTTAAGTGAAGGGTTAAAGTCAACTATCAATCAGCAACTGCAGTCCTTGGGAGGAAAAATGGTTATGATAATGCCAGGGGGTGATGAAGATTTTTTCTCCAGTATGATGTTCGGCGGTGCAAAATTAGAAAAAGTAGATATGGAAGCTATTGAAAAAGCGGAAGGAGTAGATACTGTTATAGGATATTCTTATACCGGGACGCTCGCCAGATATAAGACGGAAGCAAAACAAATTGCTATATCTGGTCTTGATCCCTGGAAAAAAAGTTTGGAAATTATGACTATTTTTCAAGGATGGGATTTATCGGAAGGCAGGTGGCCCACAAAAGGAAAGGAAATTTTAATTGGTAAGATGGTAGCCGAGGATATTTTTTCGAAAAAAGTAAAATCAGGATCAGAATTGATAATAAAAGGCAGAAAATTTAATGTAGTGGGAGTTTTAAAAACCTTAGGGAGCAAGCAAGACGATAGTATGGTTTATATGGATATGGAAGTATATCAAGATATAACCGGAGAAAAACGAGGTACTGCTTCCTATGCAATGGCTAAGTTAAAAGAAGGTACGGACGAAAATATTGTAGCAAAAGCAATCAAAGCAGCTCTGGAAAAAACTAGAAAAAGAAGGTTTGGGGCAGATGAAGCTGATTTTTCGGTTCTTACTTCAGAAAAAATGGGAGAAATAACCGGCACTATTATGGGAATAATTCAATTAGTTATATTTTTGTTTGCCGGTATTGCTATTATTGTAGGAGGAATTGGAATTACAAATTCAATGTTTACTTCGGTTAGGGAAAGAACTCGGGAAATCGGAATTATGAAAGCATTGGGCGCTAAAAACTCGGCAATCCTTTTAATATTTTTATTTGAAGCCGGAATAGTCGGTCTGGTGGGTGGAGTCGTAGGAACATTAATGGGAGTTATTTTAGCCAAAGGAATTCAAATATACGGCCAGGTTCACCCGATATTTTATTTCAATGCATCTATCAGTCCCGGGTTAATTCTTTTCGGCTTGGGATTTTCGTTTATTATCGGTTGCTTATCCGGATTTTTTCCGGCTAGAAGTGCAGCAAAGCTTAAACCAGTCGAAGCTCTAAGGCGCTTCGAATAAAACTATGATTCTTCAAATAAAAAAATATTCTAATTCGGTTTTGAGAAAAAAATGTGAAAAAGTAAAGGAAATAACTCCGGAGATAAAAAAATTGGTCGAAGATATGATAGAAACAATGAAAAAAGAACAGGGAGTTGGATTAGCTGCGCCACAGGTCGGAGTTTCAAAAAGAGTAATCATAGCTGAAACAGAAAACGGCGTTAAAGAATTTATTAATCCTAAAATTCTAAAAAAGTCAAAAGAAACTGAAATTATGGAAGAAGGTTGTTTGAGTTTTCCGGATCTTCGGCTGAAAATAAAAAGATGGAAAGAAGTAGAAATTGAAAGTTTGGATGGAGACGGCAAAAAAATAAAAACTGAAGGAATTTTGGCTAGAATTCTTCAGCATGAAATTGATCATTTAAACGGAATTTTATTCATTGATAGAATTAGTAAATTAAAAAGATTTAGAATTAGAAATAAGCTTAAAGAACTTGAAAAAAGATATGGCTCTGATAGATGAGTTGATTCAGGAAGGCTGGCTTAAAAATAAGAGAATCATTGAAGCTTTTCAAAAAATTAAAAGAATAGACTTTTTGCCACAAGACAGCAAAGATTTATTTGAATTGAACGAAGCTCTTCCCATAGGTTTTAACCAGACAATTTCCCAGCCATTAGTAGTGGCTTTTATGTTGGAACAGCTTCAACCCCAACCAGGAGATAAAATTTTAGATGTAGGTTTCGGTTCCGGATGGACCAGCGCTTTATTAGCTGAAATTATTGGTTCCAAAGGAAAAGTTGTCTCATTAGAAATTATTCCGGAATTAAAAGAGTTTGGCGAGAAAAATATTGCCAAATACAATTTTATTAAGAAAGGAATCGTAGAATGTGTTTGCGCTGACGGTTCAAAAGGTTATATAGGAAGGGCTCCCTTTGATAAAATCCTGGTTTCAGCAACCGCCGATGAAATCTTGCCAGCTTGGAAAGAGCAATTAAAAATTGGAGGGAGAATTGTCGTTCCAATTGAATCTTCTATTTGGCTGTTTGTTAAGAGAAATAAAGAAGAGTTTGATAAAGTTGAATATCCGGGCTTTGCTTTTGTGCCGTTAGTCACAAAATAAAATGAAATTTAGATTAATTCTTACATTTATTATTATTTTCTTAATTGGGTTTTTTGTTTGGCAGGGGATTTATCTGCCTAAAAATCTTGGTTCTGTTGAAAATACTATGTTTTCCATAGAAAAAGGGCAGAAGCTTTTTCAAATCGGAGAAAACTTAGAGAAAGAGGGGATAATCAAAAACAAATTTTTCTTTGATTTTTATTTGATAATGAAAGGTAATCAGAAAAAACTTCAAGCCGGAAAATACCTTTTAAGCCCTTCGGAAAATATATTGGATATTGCTAAAAAAATTATTTCGGGAAGTACGGCTAAGATAAAAATTACCATTCCCGAAGGATTTACCATAAAACAAATTGAAGAACGATTTAAAGAAATAGGATATCCGATTTCTCCTATTGATGTTTCTTTGAAAGGATTTTTATTTCCCGACACTTATCAATTCTCTTATTCGGAAACTAATCAAGAAATCATCCGAAAGATGCTGGATAACTTTGATAAGAAATTAACTTCTGATTTGCGGGAAGAAATAGAGAAACAAAATAAAACAATTCCGGAAATAGTTACAATGGCTTCTTTATTGGAAAAAGAACTGATAACGAAAGAAGAAAAAGAATTGGCTGCGGGAGTATTATGGAAGAGATTAAATGCAAAGATGCCTCTACAAGTTGATTGTTTTCTGGAAACGTATGAGAAATTAGGCCTGCCGGAAAAACCGATTTGTAATCCCGGGCTGGAAAGCATAATAGCAGCAGTGTATCCTAAGGACAGCTTGTACTGGTATTATTTATCAACGCCAGAAGGAGAAACAATTTTCAGTAAAACCTTGAAGGAACATAATTTGTTAAAAGCTGAATATTATTAATAAGGAGTTGACAAAGAAATAGTAATTTAGTAAACTTAAAACTAGCCGTAGATAAGAGGCAATCACTAAGTCCTCTCGAGGTAAAATAGTATATTTTTATCGTCTGCGGTTTATCGCAGATTTTTTATTATATTATTATGGCATTAACAAAAATTCAAAAACAGAAGATCATCGAAGATTTAAAAGAAAAAGCTTCCAAACAAAAAGCAATGGTTTTTGCTGATTTTACAGGTTTGAAAGTAAAAGACTTGTCTAATTTGAGAAAAGAATTGAGGGCATCTGAAAATGAATTGAAAGTAGTTAAAAAAACTTTATTGGGATTAGCTTTAAAAGAAAAAAAGATTGAGATAGAAAATGAAAAATTAAAAGGAGAGATTGCCGTGATTTTTGGGTTTAAGGATGAACTGTCTCCTGCTAAAATAATTTATCAATTTAGCCAAGGAAATCCAAATTTAAAAATCTTAGGCAGTTTCTTTGGAAATAAATTCCAGAATGCGGAAGAAACAATTATTTTGGCTAAACTTCCAACTAGAAATGAGCTTTTATCTGAATTAGTTGCAACTATTTCTGCTCCCATGTCTCAATTTGTCAATGTTTTACAGGGAAATATTAAAGGTCTAATCTGTGTTTTGGCTAAGGTCAAAACGTAATTATCAATTATTAATTTTAAAACTATAATTATGACTGAAGAAAAAAAAGAAGAAAAAAAGGAAGAAAAAAAAGAAGCTAAGGTTCCAAAGAAATTTGAAGACATTGTTAAGAAAATAGAAGAATTGTCAGTTTTAGATTTATCCGAATTGGTTAAGGTTTTAGAAGAAAAATTCGGAGTTTCAGCTCAGGCTCCAATAGCAGTTGCTCCTGCTGCTGCTTCTGGTCCTGCTGCAGATTCTGTCGAAGAAAAAAGTATTTTCAACATTGAGCTTACAACTGTTGGCGACAAAAAGATTGAAGTGATTAAGACAGTAAGGGATATAACCGAGAAAGGATTGAAAGAAGCCAAAGATTTAGTTGACGCTGCTGCTACTGCTCCTCAGATGGTTAAAGAAAACGTTAAGAAAGAAGAAGCCGAGGAGATGAAGAAAAAGTTTGAAGCAGCCGGCGCCAAAGTAGAATTAAAATAGGACAAATATTCCGAAATTTTAAAAATCAAGTCCGCCAGGGCTTGGTTTTTTTTACAGTTATTGACATCGCCTAAAGAATGATTTTTTGGTAGAATAAGGTTGATATGAAAAATGTCATTGTTCCGTTGCCCAAAAATGATTCTCTTGTAGCTCAATTAGGATCATTGTATAGAACTTTTATAAATACTAAAAATAAAGAAGATTTAGAATTTGATTTATCTTTGCTTGATTGGGTTTGTCCTTTATTAGTGTTGCCTATAAGTGCCTATATAAATAATACTCATAGTGAGTATAGAATAAATCAATTGTCCAAAATTAAAACATACCTAGAAACAGTAAACTTTCCAAAGGGTATAGATTCTATTTCTTCATTTCAACGAAAAACTCAGAAATACAAAAGTTATATTCCAATAAGTATATTAAGAAAAAAAGAGGGAACTAAAAGAGAGAGGTTAGAAGCATTATTTTCGGAAAAAATTTACGAGACACTTGGTAATATTCCAGGAGCGCAAAACGCTGTTTGTTATCCTATTGCAGAGTTGGTGACTAATATATTTGAGCATAGTAAGAAAGATACCGGATTTATCTTCGGCCAATTTTATCCTAACAAAAATTATTTAGATATTTGCATTGTTGATTGCGGTAGGGGATTTGCCGGTGCGTATAAAGAAGAAAAAAATCTAAAATTATCAGATATCGATGCCATTACTGAAGTAATGAAGGGTAATTCGGTAAAATCTGACAGAGAAAGAGGTTATGGTGTTTGGACATCTAAAAAGATTATATGCGACGTTTTAAATGGAGGGTTTATTATGATATCGGGTGCTGCTGGTTTAGTTTCCGAAAACAAAAAAGAAAGATTGGTATTTTTTCCTAATTTTTATTGGCAAGGAGTAATTATTGCTTATAGAATACCAAAACCGACAGGACCTCTTGATATCTCTTATTTTTTAGAATAATATTTAATTTATGTTATAATTAAATAATATTTATACGACAATTAAAAATATGAAAAATATTAAAAAAGAAAAGAAAACTTCAATAGACGTCGCCAATTTATTAGCACCGATTATAAGCTCTCGTGATATAGTTAGTATATTGGAGAAATTTATTAAAAAAACCAATACCCGATTGGTCGATTTGGATTTCATCAATGTAATATTTATTTCACGTTCTGCTACCCATGCCTTATTATTGATGAAGGAAAATCTACGAGCTAAAAAATCTATACTTTTTATTAATACCAATAAAAATGTAGCAGAGATGTTACGTGCTGTAGCCGCAAATAGAGCTGTTCCCAAATCGCAAAAACCAAAGTTTAATCTGGAAAAAATTAATATAAATTCTTTATTAAAAAAAGCTTTAACTTAAAGAAAGAAGAAGCTGAGGAGATGAAGAAAAAGACAGTATCTTTGATATAATTTAAACTGGATATAAGGTTAAAACTAACAATTAGTCTATAAATATGGAAAAATTAATAAAATATGACTAAAAAATTTATTCATTCAAAAGAATATTCTTATACAGTAATTTATGAACCCTTAAAAGACGGTGGTTTTAATGTTGTTTTCCCAGCTATCCCAGAAATTTGTACCTTTGGCCGAAACTTGAAGGAATCCAAAGAGATGGCTAAAGATGCTTTACGTTGTTATTTAGAAAGCGCTTTCAAGAGTAGAGAAATAATTTCCGAAAGACCTCAATCTTTTAAAAAGCCAATAAGAGAAAAAGTAGCAGTTTCTTTTTCTCTAAAATAAATGACCACCTTGCCAATACTGAAACCAAAAGAAGTAATCCGAGCTCTTCAGCGAGCCGGTTTTTATATTCATCACCAGATTGGAAGTCATGCTCGGTTATTCCATCGGACAAAATCTTATTTAAAAATTACTGTTCCAGTTCATTCAAAAGATATTCCCCAATTGACACTTTTACATATTTTAAAACAAGCTGAAATTTCAAAAGATGAATTTCTAAAACTTTTATAATAGAAGTAGCCGGCGCCAAAGTAGAATTAAAATAGGACAAGTATTCCGAAATTTTAAAAATCAAGTCCGCAAGGACTTGGTTTTTTATAAATGTTAAAAAATATAATTAAGGTAGGACATAGATAGGACATCAAAACTATTGACAAGTTTTTTATTTGTGTTAAAACAAACAATTATGAAAGGTCAAGGAGGGCCTTTTTATATAATAGTTCTTTGGCTCTTTGAGAGAAGAATACTGATAATTGACATAAGCTGAGATTGGAAATAAAGGGAGGTGATGCTTATAGAAAAATTGACATTCGGGAAAGACTGAATGACATTCAGGAAAGACTGGAAATTTTTTCTTTGGCTACTGCTGACAAAGCAGTAAATCAAAACTAAAGAGAAAAGGAGAAGAAGTGAAAAAGGTAATAATTCTGATACTGGCACTGACACTGGTTCTACTTCCGGCCACGGCTTTGGCTGAATCGCCTGGTGGGTCTTGGCTTAGACAATTATTGCTGGATTCTAGCTCTTATTATGGCTATATTAGCTGCCTTGCTTCTCTTATCTCGAAAGAAAAAAAAGAAAGCAGAAGATAAAAAGAAACATTTTTGGCTTTCAATCTTTAATATAATCATCTTAATTATCTTAGCTATATTGATGAAATGCTTGCCTTTAATAATTCCGATAATTATGTTAATTATTTTTCTTTTCAGGGAATATCAATTTGATAAATCTTCAAGCCATTGAATAAATGAATAGTTTTGCCGTTAAGAGATACGGCAAAATCTGAAAGATTGTCAAACTTTTCGCTTTGATACTGCTTAATAGTTTCGCCGGCTTTATTAATAATAATAAGCCGGTTTTTATTTGGTTCTAAAATATAAAGATAGGGAAGTGTTTCGGAAGTAAAAATCCTGGAAAAGTTTTTTGGTTCCGGGAAAATATTTAATTCTAAGGTTTTTTGAAGATTACCGGCATAATATCTACTGATTGAATTATCTTTGTTCAGAATCCAAATGCCTCCGTCTATTATTATTGATTTTGCTTCAATTAATGAATCAGATTTTATCCAAACCTTTGGTTCGGCCCATTTAAGATCTCCTGTTGAAATATATTTAATTATTTCTCCGGATATATTGTCTAAAGAATAAAGGTTTGATTTATAATCACAAAAGATATCAGACGTAAAATTTTCCGGAGCAGTTTCTCTTAAAACAGACATTTTTTTAGAAATAAATTCGTTTTCATCAAAATCAGGAGACAATAAAGGTTCTTCGATTATTTTCATCCTGTTAAGAGATTCTAAATATCCTTTCATTGTTTCTTGGATAGCGAGAGCTTGTTCTTTCAATGGTAAATTTTGAATTTTAGTTAAAGGTAAAATTTCATCCCAGCTTTCTTTCAATAGTAAGTTTGCTTGTTTTTGAGCTTCTGGTCTTAATTCTTTTAAAAGTAAAAGGTTTTCTGCTTGGCTAACTTTTTCTTGAATTTGACTTAAGGTGGTTTGATATTCTTTTAATTGCTGCTCTTTTTCCTTTTGAAAAACAAAAGACCCTAAAACTAATAGAAATATTAAAACTAAAATTATAATTATATTTTTAAAAGAAGAAGTCTTTATCCTTTTTTCCATCTTCTCTTTCATAAATGGAATCTTGATATTTAATTTAGGGATAATAATTTTAGGAATAGCTGGCTTATGAATAGTTAATTTAGGAATAGATGGATGAGGTAGTCTTAATTTAGGTTTTTTAATTAATTTCTTAATATAATTAATAATCGGAGTAAAAGCTTCTTTCAGAGAAAATCTTTTTTGTTGTGGTAAAATAGATTCTCGCTTCTTGATTAAAGTTTCTTTGGTTAAAGCTATAACTAAACAAACTCCTGAAATATTTAAAAGATCTTCTTTACCGTGATTAAAGATTCCCCTTAATTTTTCTCCGTCAAAGGGAACTATTTCAGCGATTTTGTCTAAAAGGTTCTTACTTTGGCAATAATCAAAAACTTCCTTTGTCAAAACTAAAATCAAATCATTTTCAGCCAATTTCCCAAAAGCAATATTGCCAAATATCTTTAAAGGATAAGGGTCAATTTCTTCTAATTTTAATTTCTCGTCAATATCGATAATTCCTCTTCCTCTTAATAAGAGTATCTTTAAATCTCCAACCTTAGTAAAATTAAGTTCAAAGTTTCTCAAAGAAAGTACGGCAAAACTTAAATTTCCAAGCCAGCTTACATCACTACTTTTAGCAATTCTTTCTAAGTGATCATTAGCCGTTCTTAAGCTTTCTTTAAGTGAATTTTCTGGTAAATGAAGTTTTGGACTGTAATATTTTTCTTTAATAACACTGGATAAATTATCAAGAAAGCGGTTGTTTTTAGGTAGAACATTTTTTAGATTTCCTACCATGTATAAACTTCCTACTCTCCTTTCATAGATATTTTCCGGTTCATAACAAAAACTATCGAAAACCAAATCTTCTTTTCTTTTTGGATTAAAATGAAATTCAAAAACCTGCATCAAGTATATTGTAGAAAATTTATAAAAAAATAACAAATATTAAAGAAGTTTCCTTTTTTAATTTTCAACAGGCGATGAGGTAAATCTCATCTTCCACCTCGCCTCTATGGAGGCTCAGTACTTGACTTTTATTTAATTTGTAGTATTATAAAAACAGTACATTCGGATAAGGAGAGTGAAATGCCAATAATATTGGCTACGGAGAAAGAAAAGTGGGTGATGATTCACATTATGACAGAAGAGTTGAATAGGGTCCAAGGGTCTAATGGGAATCACTACGGATTACTGAATCTGGAGGAGTTGAAATCCTTGATTGAGAAACTGACAATCGCCTAACGTCTGTCTGAGTGAAGGAGGAGAAAGATGTTGAAAGGGACATGTCCTAATCCCAAATGTGGAAAGGTCTACTACGGCTGGGCCCTGTGTCAGGGTCAACAGATCTGTGACAAGTGTGGAGCTACACTTATCATAGAAGAGCCTAGACCTTCCAAACCGACACCACCTATCGAGCCTCCTACCAAGCCTTATTTCACTTAAGGCAAGTGGCTAAGAGTGTTTTGAACGCTCTTAGCCGCTCTTTTTTTTGATAAAAGGTATAGAAAATGTCAAAATAATAATAACAGGGCACTTGGCGCAGGGGTTAGCGTGCTTCGTTCACATCGAAGAGGTCATAGGTTCGAATCCTATAGTGCCCACTATGAAACAGTTTTTAGAGAAAAATAAAATATTCCTGGCGATTATTATTGGAGCTTTAATTATTGGAGCTGCTATTTATGTTTCGTCTAAAAAACAAATTTCAGAAAAAGGAGAAGCAGAAATTACAAATGGCCAATATTTAGCTTCATCTGAAGTAATAGTGACTAAAGTTATTGATGGGGATACAATAGTAGTTGAAGGTGGCTATCATTTAAGGCTTTTAGGCATTGATACGGATGAAAGTGGTTATCCTTGCTATACAGCAGCTAAATTACGCCTTGAAGAATTGGTTTTAAATAAAAAAGTTGAATTGGAAAAGGATCAAACAGATGTTGACCAATATGGCAGATCTCTGAGATATGTTTTTTTTGACAATAAAAATATCAATCTTCAATTAGTAAAAGAAGGTTTAGCTATCGCTCGATTTTATGAACCGGATATAAAATATAAGGAAGTTATAAATGAAGCTGAAAAAGAAGCCATTGAAAACAAAATCGGCTGTAAATGGGGAGAAGAAGAGAATTTTAAAGAACTTGTTCCCGAAAAAACCGGTTTAGAAGTAGTTTTAGCTTGTGATGCAGGGAATTATATTGGTAAAGAAATGATTGTTGAAGGAAAGGTTATTGATGTTTATAAATCAGCAACTGATACTACTTTTTTGAATTTTGAAGAAGCTTATCCCAATCAATGTTTTACGGCAGTAATTTTTAGTTCTAACCAATCTAAATTTGTTGAAAATCCGCAAAACTATTATTCGGGAAAAACTGTCAGAGTAAAAGGAAAAATTAAAGATTATCAAGGTAAGCCGGAAATTATATTAGATGATGTTTCTCAAATAGAAATAGGAATATGAATTCTTCTTATGTAATTAATTCAAGAGGGGAGAAAGAGCTTTTTTCTTTGAGGAAAGTATATCAAAGCGCAAAGAGAATTGGCGCCTCAAAAAGCTTGGCTGAAGAAATTGCTAAAACTATTCAAAAAGAAATTTATCCGGGTATTAAAACCTTAGAAATATTTAAAAAAATAAAGCAAATACTTCGTTGGGAAGCGCCGAATTTGGCTATAAAATTTTCTCTCAAAGAAGCAATGAGAAAATTGGGACCTACCGGGTTTCCTTTTGAGAAATATATCGTAGAGATTTTTTCTCGGCAAGGTTTTCAAGTTAAATTAAATCAGCATATTCAGGGTCTTTGTTTACGTTATGAAATTGATTTCTTAGCCCAGAAAGGAAATTTACTCTATATTGGAGAATGTAAATATCGAAACTTATCAGAAGGAAGGGTTCATTCTGATATAGCTCTGTCTAATTATGCTCGATTCTTAGATCTTAAAAAGGGATATTTTTTAAGGCAAAAAACGTTCAAAAACTTTGAATTAAAAACTATTTTAGTTACCAATACCAAGTTTACTACATCGGCTATTAGATATTCTAAATGCGTAAATACCTGTCTTTTGGGATGGAGATATCCTAAACCTAAAGGGTTAGAGTATTTTATTGAAAATCAAAACTTATATCCAATTACTATTCTTCCTTCATTAAAAAAAGATTTAGCTGATATCTTAACTTCAGAAAAGATTATATTAGCTAAAGATATTTTAAAAATTAATCCTATAAAGCTTGCTAAAAAGGTTAAAGTATCTCCAAGTCGTTTCAATCTATTAATAAAAGAAGCAAAAATTCTATTAAAATAGAAAATAAAACTTGACATATATTATTTTATACGTTACAATTTAACAGTGGAAAGCGAAGCTTTCTAAGGAAAGCAAAACTTTCTGACTTAAAAACAGAAAAAAGGGAGGTGTAGATTGAAAAAAGTTTGGGCAAGGTCAATGAGCTTTGTAAGAGGACCCTTTAGATTCTTTTATAAGGCATACTATGAAGCTGACGATGGTTCCTGGAAGCTTGTATCATTCAAAGTTGAAGGATATGAGTCAGTCCTCGACTTCCCATTAAACCAGCGGATAGAGCTTGTGAAGAAGTTCGGTCGCCAAGCAGCTAGGGCTGCCCACGAGGCAGCTGAAAAACCTATGAAAATAGGGAAAGGCGTGGTCTAGAATATTTTCCCCCTGGATCATGCCTTTTTGTTTCGTAAAAAAAAATGATATAATAAATATATGAATATAAAAAAGATTGGCCTTAATGTTTCTAAAGTATCTTTAACTGGAATTTCAATCTGGCTGTCTTTACAATTGGGTTTAGGAATAATTCTTGGGTATTTTACAGCTAAACTTTTATCCGGAAAGCAAACTGGGCAGCAAGGAAAAATAAAATCTCTTGCTTTTCAGATGGGCAGCTACAAACTCCATCTACATCATTGGTTATTTGGTTTAGGAGCTCTTATATCTATTTTAATTTTTGATTTATTCTATTCACAATTTTTTTATGGAGTTTTAGGAGGTTTAGTTATCCAAGGTATTTTTAATTACAAGGATTGGAAAAAGATTTTAACTAAAATAAAATAAAAATGACTAGAGGCGAAGCATTTGAAACATTAAAACAAAATATTCAGAATCAAAACTTGATAAAGCATTGTTTAGCTGTGGAAGCAATAATGCGAACTTTAGCTCGCAATTTTAAAGAGGATGAGGAAAAATGGGGTTTAACTGGACTATTACATGATATAGACTATGAAAAAGTAAAAGATGATTTATCCCAACATTCTTTAGTAGGAGCAAAAATGCTTGAGGATTTGGGTATAGATAAAGATATTTGTCAGGCAGTAAAAGTTCATAATGAAGCTCACAATATTCTTCCCCAAACTCTTTTAGAGAAAGCTCTTTTTGTAACTGATCCTTTAACCGGATTAATTGTAGCAGCTACATTAGTTTTACCTTCAAAAAAAATAGCTGATTTAACTTTGAAAAATGTTTTGAATCGTTTTAAAGAAAAAAGTTTTGCCAAAGGGGCTAATAGAGAAATTATTAAAAAATCTGAAGAGCTTCTTAATCTAAAATTAGAAGATTTTGTTAAAATAGGCATAGAAGCTATGCAAAAAATTGCTAAAGACTTGGGCCTTTAATAATTTATGAAAATTATTACTAAAAAAGAAATTCTACCGATTGTTTTAATTATTCTTGCTTTTGTAGTAGGACTTCTTTCATATTCTAGTTTACCGGAAACTATTCCTTCTCATTGGAATGCTCAGGGAGAAATTGATGCCTGGTCAAGCAGAAATTTCGGTGTTTTCTTTCTTCCCAGCATAACCTTAGGAATCTATCTTTTAATTACTCTTATTCCTTTGATTGATCCTTTAAAAAAGAATTATTCTAAATTTGCTATTCCTTATTTTTGGTTCCGGACTCTTTTTATTCTCTTCTTTGTTTTGCTTTATTTTTATACTCTTTGGGCTGCTTTAGAAACAAAGTTAAACATAAACTTTTTCATTATCCCAGCTTTTTCAGTTTTATTTACTTTAATCGGAATATTTCTTCCAAAAGTCAAAAAAAACTATTTCGTTGGCATTAAAACTCCTTGGACTATTCACTCAGAAGAGGTTTGGGATAAAACCCATCAATTTGGCGGAAAATGTTTTATTGTTGGCGGAATACTTGCCATATTCAGCTTGTTATTTCCTCAGTACTTCTTATCAATTTTTATCGCAGTTATTTTATTAACAGCTCTTACTCCAATAATTTATTCTTATTTTATCTTTCGTAAAATTAATAAACTTAATAATAAGGTCGAATAATAATAATTTTTAAGATTAAATTTATAAAAATGAAAAAAAATATAATTAATATCCTTGCAATTACAACTACAGTCTTTTTGGTTTCTCTTATTATTTGGGTAGGAATTAATATTCAAGATAAAATTGAAAAAAGTGAAAATACCATTACTGTTTCTGCCACCGGTGAAGTTTATGCTAAACCCGATTTGGCTTTAACTACTTTTTCAGTGATAACGGAAGCTGAAACTGTTGACGAGGCAATGAGCCAAAATATAACAAAAATGAATATGATAATTGATTCTATCAAGAATCAAGGAGTGGAAGAAAAAGATTTAAAAACCACTAGCTTTAATATCTATCCTCGCTATGAATGGCAAAAAGATGTTCAAATTCCTCCTTCTCCTCAAGGAGAAAGAGTACTAGTAGGTTATGAAATTCAACAATCTCTTCAGGTAAAAATCAGAGATATGGAAAAAATAGGCGATATTATTGAAAAAGCAACTCAATCAGGAGCCAACCAAGTAGGAAACTTACAATTCACTATTGATAAAGAGGACGAACTTAAAGATCAAGCTAGGGCGCAAGCAATTGAAAAAGCTAAAAATAAAGCTAAAGAATTAGCTTCTCAATTGGGAATAAGCTTAATAAGAATTAGTAATTTTCAAGAAAGCGGAACTTTTCCTGGTTATTACGGTTTAGAAAAAACAATAAGTTTTGATGCTGGCGAAGAAGCAACACCTCAACCTCAAATAGAAACTGGCGAAAATAAAATAGAAGTAACCGTTACTATTACTTACGAAATTAAATAAATATGTTTTTGAAGTTGCCGGAAGATAGAAAAATTTCCTGGACAAAGCATTCTAAAGGAAAAATGCAGCAGTATCAACTTTCGGAAAAGCGAGTTTTGCGAATTTTGCGAAAACCCGATAGAAAAGAAACCGGAGTAGCTCCAGAAACAATTGCAGTAATGCAGATTACCGGAACAAAAAAACATCCGACTGAAGTTTGGATGATGTACCAATTAATAAAAAAACCAAAACAAATTAGAATCATCAGTGCTTGGCGATATCCAGGAAGAAGTCCTTTGGGAGAACCACCGCCTATTCCCGATGACGTTTTAGAAGAACTGGAAAAACTAACTAAATTCTGATAAAGTAAAAATATATGGGTACAAAAATCTTTGGGTGGGCATTATTAATAGCTGGTATTTTAATAATAGCTTGGACTTTATACTCTTCCTATAATATGTTTACCGGCCAGGCAGCTATACCGGAAATTTTTCAGACAGAAGAAGCTTCTTCTCAAAAAAAAGAAACTTCTAATAGTATAGAGTCCCAAATGCAAGAAATGATTGGAGAACAACTAAAAGGGTTAATTCCAGCTGATACTATTCCTAAGTTGTTTAATTTAACCGTTTGGGCAGTTTTAGCCGGAATCTTAATTTTTGGAGGAGCTCAAATATCCAATATAGGAGTAAAATTAGTAAAAAAATAAACAAATTAACATTATATGATTATACTTTTAGATATCTTATTTACCATAATTGTTTTTAGTGTTGCTTTTTGGCAAGTAACTAAAATGTTTTTTTAGGCATATTAGCCTTTTATGGAAGAAATTACGAAAAAACAAAACATCTTTATCCAAGGATTTTCTTGGCAATTTTTTGAAGTACCGAGAAATATTTTAAAAGTCTGGAAAAATTTTCTTTTGTTCAATCTAAATTACTTTTCAATTCCTCTGCTTATAAGAACTTTTTTTTCTCCCTGGAGAAAATATAAAATATATCATGGAAAAGGTTTTGACATCGGCGAATATTCTACGGCGTTATTTTCTAATTTAATCTTTCGTCTTTTAGGTGTTATTTTGAGAACTCTTCTAATTTTTATTGGACTTTCAGTAGAAATTTTTATCATTTTTATCGGAATATTTATTCTGATAGGACAGGTTATATTGCCTGTTCTTTTAGTTTTTGGAATTTATTATGGATTCAGAATTTTTCTTTAATTTTAAAAAAACAGCAATCTTCCAAGCCGTAAGATGGAAAGGTTATTTTAGACTTGCCGAATTATTAAAGAACTTATTTTTAATTCTATTTATCTTAATTTTTTTAGCTTTTCTCTACGGATTTTTAGGTGAAAATTTTCCTCAAAGTTTAAATTCAAAATTACTCGGTTTATTGATAATACTTTTTACTTTATCTATTAGTCTTTGTTTAAAAATAAACTTCTTTAAGTCAAAATTTAAAAATCCTGAATTAAAAACAACGATTGTCCAAGCCCTTTCAAAACCCGAAAAATATAATCTTGCAGGATTTATGAATTTTGAAGTTGCCGAAGCTGTTTGCAGATCAAAAAACGACCTAACTCGTCTTTTTTACAATCTTCTTTGTAATAATCCTAATTTTAATTTTGTATTTTCTCGAGCTGTTTTAAGTTTAAGAGAAATCAAAAAAGAATTAAAAAAATATCTAAAGAAATCTATTGATGTCAAAATTGATATTAAGCAAGAAGTAATCTTAAATGCTCTGAAAGTTGCTCAAAGAAAAAAACATCAAAGAATTGAAAAAGGAGATATGATAACTGCCTTGTCTGAATATGAGCCGATGTTCAAGAAAATTTTAATTGAAAATAATTTGACAACGAAAGATGTCGAAAATTTAACTTGGTGGGAGGAAAATTTAGAAGAGGAAATTAAAGAAAGAAAAAAATTTTGGAAATGGGAAAATTTGATTAAAAAAGGTTCTTTGGCTAAAGAGTGGGCATTTGGCTACACTATTACTTTGGATAAATTTTCAATAGATTTATCAAAAGTGCTAAAAAAGAGAGGTTCTCCTGAAATAATTGGTCATCAAGAAGAGATTAGGGCGATAGAAAGAATTCTATCCAAAGAAGAAGACAATAATGTTTTATTGATAGGAGAACCTGGAGCAGGTAAAAAAAGCATTGTTCAGGGACTAGCAGCAAAACTTCTTTTGGGCAAAAGTCTGCCAAATCTTAATTATAAAAAAATAAAGGCACTAAATATCTCGTTTCTTTTGTCTAATGCCGAGAATCAGGAAGAAATTCAAGCTATTTTAGACAAAATTTTTCAAGAAACATTAACAGCTGATAATGTTATTCTAACTATTAACGATTTTGATAATTTTATTAAAAGCGAGAAACAACCTGGAGTAATTGATATTTCAGGAATTATTTCTTCTTATTTGGCTTTGTCTGGTTTTCAAATTATAGCTATTACTACTTATCAAGGTCTTCATAAATATCTTGAAAAGAGACCGGAAATTTTAAACCTTTTTGAAAAAGTGGAAGTTTCTGAAATTTCCGAAAGAGAAACCTTAGTGCTTTTAGAAAGATTAGCTTTAATTTATGAACAAAAATATAAAAAATTTATCAGCTATCAAGCTTTAAAAGAAATAATTAGTTTAGCTGCAAAATATCTTCCTTCTTTACCTTTTCCTAAAAAAGCAGTTGGTCTTTTAGATGAAGTAATGGTTTATATTTCTCAAATCAAAGATAAGATAGTCTTGCCAAAACATGTAGCTAAGATTGTTTCAGAAAAAACTCAAATCCCGGTTGGCGAAATAGAAACTAAAGAAAAAGAAATTTTGCTCAATTTGGAAAAATTAATTCATCAGAGAATTATTAATCAAGATAAAGCCGTAGATGAAATATCAGCTGCTCTAAGAAGAGCTAGGGCAGGAATAACAATCAAAAAAGGGCTAATGGGTGGCTTCTTGTTTTTAGGACCAACTGGAGTTGGAAAAACTGAAACATCAAAAGCCTTAGCTGAAATATATTTTGGTTCGGAACAAAAAATGATTCGGCTTGATATGTCTGAATTCCAAGCAATAAAAGATATTTCAAGGTTAATTGGTTCACCTCAACAAGAAGGATTATTGACTACTCAGGTCAGAGAAAATCCTTTTTCTTTAATCTTACTGGATGAAATTGAGAAAGCTCATCCCAATGTTCTAAATTTATTTTTACAAGTCTTAGACGAAGGATTTTTAACCGATGGTTTGGGCAGAAAAATTAATTTTAAAAATTCAATTATTATCGCTACGTCTAATGCTGGTTACAAAATAATTTTAGAAGCATTAAAAGAAAAGACTGAATGGTCTCAGGTCAAAGAAAAACTTTTAGACTACTTGTTTGAAAAAGCTATTTTTAGGCCCGAATTTATTAATCGGTTTGATGGAGTAATTGTCTTTAAGCCGTTGTCTAAAGAAAACCTTCTTGATATTGCTGAACTTCTACTTCAAAAATTAAAGAAAAACCTTAAAGAAAAAAATGTTGAATTTATTATTACCTTGCCACTTAAAGAAAAGATTGTTGAATTAAGTTATTCTCCAATCTTTGGAGCCAGAGAGATGAAAAGAGTAATTCAGAACAAAATAGAAAACGTTTTAGCTTCAGCTCTTTTATCAGGCAAACTGAAAAAAGGAGATAAAATAGAAATTGATCCAGAGAAATTTAAACTAAATATTAGGTAATAAACTTCTATTAGATAAGAAATATAAAAAACAGCATTTATGACTGTTTTTTTTATTGTCTGTGGATATACTGTGGATAAAACTCAGTTTTTATCGGGATTTTAAGAGTGGTTAATATTGGTTGACTCATAGTCTAGAGTGGGTTAAAAAGAACATAAGTGGGGAATTGTGGAAAAAGCTGGGGATAAGTGAACAAAACTGTGAATAAATATGTTTATAGGAGAATATACATACTCAATAGATGATAAGAAAAGATTAGCTATTCCGGCTAAATTTCGGAAGGCTTTAGAAAAACGGGCAATAATAACTAAGGGGTTAGACCAATGTCTTTATCTTTATTCAATTAAGGTGTGGGAAAATGTTGCTAAAAATATAGCCAAACTTCCTTTTACACAAGCTGATGCCAGAGGATTTTCTAGATCAATATTAGGAGGAGCAATGGAAGTTAATATTGATAATTTGGGCAGAATTTTAATACCTGATTATTTAAAAAAATACGCAATACTTAAAAAGAAAGTTATATTTGTCGGAATGTACGATAAAGTTGAAATATGGGATGAATTAGAGTTTGAAAAATATAAAAATAAAACTGAAGCAGAAATAGGGGATATAGCAGAACGCCTTAAGGAACTCGGCATTTAATCTTAAATTTAAAATTTAATTGTGAGTCATATACCAGTTCTTCAAAAAGAAGTTATTAAATACTTGGATCCTAAGCCAAATGAGGATTTTATTGATTGTACGATTGGCGAAGCAGGCCATACTACTGCAATTCTGGAAAAAAATACTCCAAAAGGAAAAGTTTTGGGAATTGATTGGGATTCAGAAAAGATTAAAAATTTAAAGGAAAAGAAGGAAAAAGAAAGGCTAATTCTTATTTGCGATTCTTTTATCAATTTGGAAGAGATTGTTAAGAAAGAAAAATTTTCTTTTGTTTCAGGAATATTATTTGATTTAGGTTTTTCAAGCTGGGATTTAGAAGAGAGTAAAAGGGGATTTAGTTTTTTGAAAGAAGAACTTTTAGATATGAGGTATAACATTCAAAATCCCTTAACAGCTGAGAAAATTCTGAATTTTTGGTCAAAACTTGAAATTGAAAGAGTTTTAAGAGAATACGGAGAAGAACAATTCTCTAAAAAGATTGCTGAAAAAATTATTGACTTCAGAAGAATAAAACCAATTGAAACAACATCTCAGTTGGTAGAAATTATTAAGAAAACAGTTCCTTTTCAATATCAACATAAAAAAATTCATCCTGCTACTAAAACCTTTCAAGCTTTGAGAATTACCGTTAATAACGAATTAAACAATATAGAAGAAGCCTTACCTCAGGCCGTAAAAATATTAGCTCCGGGAGGAAGATTAGTAGTAATTTCCTTTCATTCTTTAGAAGACCGAATTGTAAAAAATTTTTATCGGTCTTGCGCTTCAAAAAAATTAAATATTTTAACTAAAAAGCCGATTAAACCTCAAGAAGAAGAAATAAAAATTAATCCTAGAGCAAGGTCAGCTAAACTTAGAGCGGCAATAAAAATATAATGGCTAAATTTATTAAAGCAACAATCTCTATTTCCATACTGTTTCTCTTATCTTTTTATGTTTTTCAGGTTAATTCTTTAAGTAAGGAAATTTATCTCATCGAAAATTATGAGAAACAATTAAATCAGCTTTCTGAAGAAAATGAGGCTTTAGAAATTAATTTTTCAGAAGTTAATTCTCTTAAAAACATTGTAAGTTATCTTCAAACCCAAAACTTTGAAAGAGCAAATAAAATAAAATATATTCATATTCTGGAAACTTCAGTGGCTATAAGATAATAAGCAATGAGAACAAGAATCAATTTAATTTTTATATTAATATTTTTACTTTTAGTAGTGCTTCTTAGTAAGCTTTTTTTTATTCAAATTGTTCGAGCTGATTTCTATAAAGCCCTGGCTCAAGGCCAAAGTGTTTCCGCCAACGGCGAAGAAAGTCAAATAACAGCTCGAGGAAAGATTTTTTTAAAAGATAAAGAATATTTAGCAATTGATAAGAAATGGCCATTGGTTTTTGCTTATCCTCCCAAAATTACAAAAATAGAAGAAACTGCCAAAACTTTATCTGAAATGCTTTCGCTTGACGAAGCTTTTGTTTTAAAAAAACTCCAGAAAGATACATTATATTCGCCAATTAAAAGTAGACTGAGTAATCAAGAAGTGGAAGATTTAAAAAAAATAAACCTAGCAGGAATTTATCTTGAATCTGAACAAGGCAGATATTATCCTCAAGAATCATTAGCTTCTCAAGTAATTGGTTTCTTAGGAGCTGAAAAAAAAGGGCAATATGGATTAGAAGAATATTATAACGAAGAACTTGCAAACAACTCTGATATTGTTCTGACATTAGATTATAATATTCAATTTACAGCTGAAAAATTATTACAAAAAGCTAAAGAAGATTTAGCTATTGAGGGAGGCCAAATTATAGTGATGGAGCCACATTCTGGAGAAATAATCGCTTTGGCTAATTTTCCAAACTTTAATCCCAATGAATATATCGAATATGCAACAGCTGACAATTTAGAAATCTTTCAGAATGGAGCAACTCAAAAACTCTTTGAACCGGGTTCAATTTTTAAGCCTATAACTATGGCTATTGGACTGGAAGAAGGAAAAATTACTCCTCAAACCACTTATATTGATGAAGGAGTAGTGAAAATCGGAGGTTGGTCAATTACTAATTATAACTTTCATGTTTGGGGAGAACAAACAATGACCCAAGTCCTAGAAAATTCAATTAATACCGGAGCGGTCTTTGTTGAAAAACAACTTCCTCATAAAGTTTTTTTAGACTATTTAACTAAATTCGGCATTTTTGAACCAACTGGAATTGATCTGCCGGAAACTTATTCTGAAAATAAAGAATTTAAACAAGGTTATGAAATAAATTTTGCAACAGCCAGTTTTGGACAAGGAATTGAAATGACTCCCATTCAATTAGTAAAAGCTATAGGTACTATTGCTAATAATGGAAAATTAGTCACACCACATTTGATAAACGATCCATCTTATTCTAATCCTGAAGAAGAAAGACAAGTAATTTCTTATAAAACTGCTTCTCAATTAACAGCAATGTTAGTTAGCTCGGTAGAAAATGGTTATGCTGAAAAAGCTAAAATTCCCGGTTATTATATTGCTGGAAAAACCGGAACTTCTAATATTCCTTTTTCTGTTTTAGGAATTGACAAATCCGGTTATTCGGATAAAACCTGGCAAAGCTTTGTTGGATTTGCTCCGGCTTTTGAGCCAAAGTTCTTAGTTTTAATAAAACTTGATAATCCGATGGCTCAATCAGCCGGTGCATCAACCACATTGGTTGCTCATGATTTAATAAAATATATTATTGATTATTATCAAATTCCTCATGACTATGAGTAGGCTTGAAAAAATTTTCAAAGATAATATAATATAAGAAAGGAGGATTTATGAAATATTGATTGTCCTTTAACAACCAGAAAGGCTTGAAAAGGGGGGAACGAAACATAATGAGTAGGAGAAACTTGGAAGTCTGGGAATTCAGGTGTCCTGTTTGTGGAGAAATCGGCACTACTCACCGGAATCATTTTCCGAAATGTTCCAATCTTGGCTGTGGAGCATCTCTTGAAGTCACCAGTATTGTTGAAGAAAACAATAATTCTTTCAATAGAGTTATGGTGAATGTGAAGATCCGTAACTCTCACTCCAAGAGAAAGATGTAGCTTCTCTGCTTCAAGTTTGTCTAGAAGGTCGCCTAGATTCTATCAAGGCGACCTTCATTAATAATTATAGGCCCCATCGTCTAATGGTTTAGGACGCATGGTTCTCATCCATGTAATTCGGGTTCGACTCCCGCTGGGGCCGCAATACTAATACATCAAGCTGGAAGTCCAGTCTTTTTTTGTTTACAATAAACTAATGACTCAAATCTATTGGCATAGTTTAAATGTTTCAGAAGTAATTAAATTCTTAAAAACTAATAAGGAAAAAGGATTAACCGAAAAAGCAGTTCAATTATATCAAAAACAATCTGGTAAAAATTTACTTCCGGAAGAAAAACCAATATCTAAACTAAGTATATTTTTTGAACAGTTAAAAAGTCCTTTAATTTTTATTTTAATAATTGCAGGAATTATTACCTTACTTTTAAAAGAGTTTACTGACAGTATCGTCATTTTTGGTGCTGTTTTTTTAAATACCATTGTAGGATATTTACAGGAAAATAAAGCTTCTCAAACCTTAAAAGAGTTAAAAAAAGTAGTTGAATATAAAGCTGAAGTTTTAAGAAACGGCAATCTAAAAATAATTGATTCAGCTGAAATAGTTCCTGGAGATATTATTGTTTTAAATCCGGGAAACAAAGTACCGGCTGATGGAAGAATAATTGAAAGTCATGATTTAAAAATTAACGAAATGACTTTGACCGGAGAGTGGATGGCAGCTGAAAAAAAATCTGAAACCCTGCCAATTCAAGTACCTTTGGCTGACAGGGACAATATGGTCTATATGGGAACAATAGTTGAATCCGGAAACGGAAAAGCAATAGTTGTTGAAATTGGGATTCAGACCGAAATAGGAAAAGTAGCAAAAATGATAAAAGAAACTAAAGAAGAAAAAACCCCTCTTCAGAAAAAAATAACTCATCTTAGCCAGATTGTTGGAGGAGCTATCGGAATAATTTGTATTTTTATTTTTATTGAAGGATTAGTTACCGGCAATACTTTCTTGGAAATGTTTACTACTTCTGTAGCAGTAGCAGTAGCTGCTATTCCCGAAGGATTACCAGTAGCTATGACCGTAATTTTAGCATTAGGAATGCAAAAAATTCTAAATAAAAAAGGATTGGTCAGGAAATTAGTAGCAGCTGAAACATTAGGCAGCACTTCAATTATTGCAACTGATAAAACCTGTACTTTAACCGAAGGAAAAATAAAAGTAACAAAAGTCTTGCCCGGAAAAAATAAAGGCCTTATTCCTAAAATTGCTTTATTATGTAATGAAGCTTTTGTTGAAAATCCAAAAGCTCCATCAGAAAAATGGAAACTAAGAGGAAGGCCTACCGATAAAGCTTTGCTTTTTTATGCATTATCACAAGGATTCACAAAAGAAAAATTAGAAAAAGAACTGCCAAAAATTGATGAAATTCCTTTTGATAATCAAAAAAAGTTTATATCCACTCTGCATAATCTGAATAAATTAAACAATAAAAATATTTTGTTTGTTTCGGGAGCACCGGAGAAAATTTTAGAAATGTCAAAAATAAACGATAGGGAAAGAAAAAAATGGGAAGAAGAATTAAAAAATATTACATCTCAGGGATTTAGGACCATAGCTTTAGCCGTAAAAACTACCAAAGAAACAAAGATTGCCAATATTGAATTCAAAGATTTGGAATTTACCGCTCTTTTAGGACTTACCGATCCTTTAAGAAAAGAAGTGAAAGAAGCTATTAAAATATGTCGTCAGGCAGGAATGAAGTCAATTCTGGTAACCGGCGATCATAAATTAACGGCTAAAGCAGTAGCTATTGAAATTGGTCTCAAAACTAAAAAAGAAAATATTATTGAAGGAAAAGATTTAGATAAATTGTCAGATGAAGAATTCCTAAAAATCGTGAAAAATATTGAAGTTTATGCTAGAGCTGAACCGCGCCATAAACTTCGAATTATTGAAGCTTGGCAAGAAAAAGGAGAAGTAATAGCTATGACAGGGGACGGAATAAATGATGCCGCTGCTTTAAAGAAAGCAGATATTGGAATAGCTTTGGGTTCTGGAACCGACGTAGCTAAGGAAGCTTCTGATCTAATTCTTTTGCCGGATTCTTTTAATATAATTGTAGCTGCTATAGAAGAAGGAAGGGCAATTATCGATAATATGCGAAAAGTTATTACTTATTTGCTCTCGGACAGCTTTTCCGAAGTAATTTTAATTGGTGGAGCTTTAATGGCCGGACTGCCATTACCGATTTTACCGGTCCAAATTTTATGGGTAAACTTAATTGAAGACGGTTTGCCTGATATTGCTTTGGCTTTTGAACCAAAAGAAAAAGATTTAATGCGACAAAAACCTCATGGACACGATACTCCTCTTTTGACTAAAGAAATGAAAGTAATAATTTTTGTTATCGGATTAATTACCGATTTGATTCTTTTGGGATTATTTTTCTGGCTTTGGCGACAAGATCATGATATAGCTCATATTAGAACAATGGTTTTTGCCTGTTTGGCTATTGATTCTATTTTCTATGTTTTTTGCTGTAAAAGCTTAAGACGTAATTTATGGCACATAAATCTATTTTCAAACAAGCTTTTAATTCTTGCCTGGATTGTTGGATTCGTTGCTCTTATTTCTGCTTTATATTTACCGGTTTTTCAAACCTTGCTTAAAACCGTTCCCTTGGGATTATTTGACTGGTTAATTTTAATTAGTCTGGGAATAATTGAAGTAATTTTGATTGAAGCAGCTAAACATTATTTTATTATTAGACATCAAACTGAAATATGATATGGACTTATGTCTTAATTTTTTTGGGCAGTTGCGGACTTTTATTTTTTTCTGGAAGCTTATTAGTTAAAGTTTTAACTAGAATGGCCAGGTTTTTAGGTTGGCGGGAATTTGTCCTTTCATTTTTAGTTATGGCTTTTGCCGGCTCTCTTCCTAATCTTTTTGTGGGAATTTCTTCAGCTCTTCACGGCATTCCTCAGCTTTCTTTTGGTGATATCGTCGGAGGAAATTTAATTGTTTTGACTATTATCGTAGCAATAGCTGCTTTAATTGCGAAAGGTCTTCCGACAAACAGCAAAGTAGTTCAAACTAGTTCTATTTTTACTATTATAATCGTTATCTTGCCTCTCTTATTAATCTTAGACGGTACTTTGGGTAGAATAGACGGTGTATTATTGATTTTATGCTTTGTTTTTTATGTTTTCTGGCTCTTTTCTAAAAAGGAAAGATTCACCAAAGTATATGAGGAAGAAAAAGTAAAAATTGTCAAAGGATTCGGAACTTTCATTAAAGATTTAGGTGCAATAATTTTGGGAATAGTTCTTCTATTATTAGCTGCTGAAGGAATGGTTAGATCGGCATCTTTTTTTGCTGAAAGTTTAAATTTGTCTATTGCTTTAATCGGAATCTTAATTGTTGGCTTTGGCAATGCCTTACCCGAAGCTTATTTTGCCATAGCTTCAGCCAGAAAAGGACAAACCTGGATGATTTTAGGAGATTTAATTGGAGCGGTAATAGTGCCTGCTACTTTAGTTTTAGGTACCGTAGCTTTAATTTGTCCGATTGAAATTTCAGATTTTTCTCCTTTTGCTATTGGTAGATTCTTCTTGATAATTGCTGCTTTATTTTTTCTCTTTTTTATCTGGACCGACAGAAAAATTACTAAAAAAGAAGCTTTATTTTTATTGGGAATTTATATCGTCTTTGTTTTAGTTGAAATTTTAGTCTAATAATGCTAAGATATTTATAATGGAACAAATAATAATTCCGTTTTTAATTTTAATTGTTCTTATTTTAGTAGTAGTAATTTTTTTTATCAAAAAAGAAACCGAAAAAGAAAGTAGCTCTTTGATAATGCAGCAATTGAATCAAATCAATCAGATTTTAGATAACAAGCTATCAGAATCAAATAAAACAATACAAACTCAATTGGGTCAAAATGTTAAGATTATCGAGAATATTACCGAAAAATTAACTAATTTAGACAATACCAATAAACAGGTAATTGGTTTTGCAGAACAATTGCAATCGTTGGAAAATATCTTAAAAAATCCAAAACAAAGAGGAGTATTAGGAGAATATTATTTGGAAGAATTATTAAAGAATGTTTTTGCTCCTAATCAATACCAAATGCAATATGAATTTAAAAACAAACAAATAGTTGATGCAGTTATATTTATAAAAGATAAAATTATTCCTATAGATTCAAAATTCTCCTTAGAAAATTATAATAGGATTATTGAGGAAAAAAATCCAATTGAACGAGAAAAATTAGAAAAAACATTTAAACAGGATTTAAAAAATCGGATTGATGAAACGGCAAAATATATTATGCCGCAGGAAAAAACCTTAGATTTTGCTTTTATGTTTATTCCAGCCGAAGCAATTTATTATGACTTACTAATTAATAAAATTGGAGAAATTAAGAGTAATACCCGCGATTTAATTGATTACGCAGTCAGAGAAAAACATGTTCATATAGTTTCTCCTACTTCCTTTTATGCTTATCTTCAAACAATTTTACAAGGTTTACGCGCAATGCAAATTGAAGAATCAACCAAAGAAATTCGTAAAAGAGTAGAATCATTAGGACGGCATCTAATAACATATGATGGATATTTACAAAAACTTGGAAATAATCTTGGTACAACCGTAAATGCTTACAATAATAGCTATAAAGAATTTTGTAAAATTGATAAAGATGTGGTAAAAATTACAGAAGGGAAAACAAAAATAAAAATAAAACAATTAGAAAGGCCATCTCAAGAATAAATATTATGTTAGCAGTAATTAAAACCGGAGGGAAACAATATCTTGTTTCTCCAGGTCAAAAAATTAAGATTGAAAAAATTGATCCCCAACACTTTAAAAAAAGTGCAGAGAAAGAAAAAGAAGAAATTATCTTTGATAATGTCTTGCTTTTGGAAAAAAGCAATAAATTAGAAATCGGTACTCCTTTTATTAAAGGAGCCAAAGTTATTGCAAAAATTGTTCGTCAAGCAAAAGCTAAAAAAGTAATTATTTTCAAATATAGAGCAAAAAAACGTTACAAAGTAAAAAAGGGCCATCGTCAGCCCTTTACCGAAGTAGAAATACTTAAGATTTCTAACACCTAGTTATTTTCGATTTTCTAAAGCGGAAGATAAAGTTTCTTCGTCGGCATATTCCAATTCAGCTCCAGTAGGCAAGCCCCGGCCAAGCCGGGTGATTTTTATTGGATTAACAAGCTCACTATGAGTAAACGGTTTTAATAATCTTTCTAAATATAAAGCCGTAGCTTCACCCTCAACAGTTGGATTAATAGCAATGATTACTTCTTTAATTTCCGGATGATCTTTTATTAGTTTTTCCAGTTCTTTAGTCCTCAATTTTTCAATATCAGCCTTTTTGAGTTTAGAAACAGTTCCGCCTAAAATAAAATACCTTCCGGTATATTTTTTAGTTTTCTCAAGAGTAACTAAGTCAGTTTCTTTTTCAATAATACAAAGCAAAGTTTTATCGCGCATAGGATTAGAACAAATCTTGCAAAGCTTTTCTTCTTGATTTGAACTTGTCGAAGGTTCAAAAGGATTAAAGCAAAAAGAACAAATTTTAACATCTTTCTTTAGTTTGGAGATAGAATTTATAAGTTCTTCAATCTCTTCTTTTGACAGCTTCAATAAATAAAAAACAAAACGGGAAGCAGTTCGCGGTCCAACCGTTGGAAATTTAGAAAATAGAGAAATAAGTTTTTGAATAGTAGGAGAAAGCATTATTCTTCTTCAATAGTGTGTTGTTTTTCCAAATTGTAAAAAGTAACTTCTTGGTCATTAAAATACAACTCAACATTTCCAACCGGACCATTACGGTGTTTAGCTATAATTATATCAGCGATGTTTTTCCTGGGAGTATCAGGTCGATAGCGATCCTCCCGATAAATAAACAAGACTACGTCCGCATCCTGCTCCAACGAGCCTGATTCACGAAGGTCGGCTAATCTCGGTTTCTGAGGAGACCTTTGTTCTACTGCTCTGGAGAGCTGAGATAGGGCTAGAACAGGAATATCAAGCTCTCTGGCCAATCCTTTCAAAGAACGTGAAATCTCGGTTATCTGCCTTACCATTTGATCAGAAGGGTTCCTCGGCTCCATTAGTTGTAAATAATCAACAATAATCAGTCCTAATCCTTTTTCAGCTTGCAATCTTCTAGCCATAGCTCTCATTTGAAGAATATTTGCCGAAGCAGCATCGTCAACATAAATCGGTGCTTCAGATAAAACTCCTATTGCTTTTTGAATTTTAGAAAAATCATTTTCTTCTCCATCTCCAGAAAGTCTCCCGGTTCTTAATCTCCATAAATCAATATTAGCCAAACTGGCAATTAATCTATCTACTACTTGGTCTTTTGACATTTCCAAGCTAAATATCCCTACCGGTATTTTTTGAGAAGTAGCAATATTAGCAGCAATATTAGTAGCTAAAGCACTTTTTCCCATAGAAGGTCTGGAAGCTAGAATTATTAAATCGGATTTCTGGAAACCGGCTAACATATTGTCTAAAGCAGTAAAGCCAGTGGGCAAACCTCTAAGACCTCCCTCGTGTTTAGACAATTTATCAATTCTTTCAAAAGCATCTTCTAGGGTATCTTTTATCGGGATAAAGTTTTGGTTTAATGATTTTTGAGCAATACTGAAAATCTTTCTCTCGGCTTCGTCTAAAAGTAAGTCGCTGTCTTCGCTTTCTTTATATCCCAGTATTCCAATTTCCTGACTGGCAGAAATTAAATCTCTCAAAACGCTTTTTCTTTGAACAATTTTAGCATAACTTAAGACATGACTTGCCGTAGGTACAGAATTTATTAATTCAGTTAAATAACTGCTCCCGCCAATTTCTTCAAATTGTTCTTTTTCTTTAAGACGGCTGGAAAGAGATAATAAATCAATTGGCTCTCCTTTTTCAAATAAATCTAAACTGGCTTGATAAATTTTTTGGTGAGTTCCTCGATAAAAATCCTTAGGTTTCAAAGAATCAGCCACTTTAACCATGGCATTTTTATCTAACATCAAGCAGCCGAGAAGGGATTGTTCGGCTTCAATATTTTGAGGAGGCAGCTTGTCAGGAAGTTCAAAATTTGAAGAGTTATCAGTCATCGAGTATAATATATCAAATATGGTGAAAAAACTCAAGATTGGCTTAATTTCGTTTCATTCCTTTTCTCAACCAGGAGGAGTTAAAAGACATGTTTTAAGTTTGGATAAAGAATTTAAAAAAAAGGGGATTAAATCAAAAATTATTATCCAAAGAAG